>Ga0208459_1000021_pt1 | contig 185263 bp, 171 predicted proteins | sample AD_UKC087_MetaG_FD_184433 | JGI IMG/M metagenome (GOLD analysis project Ga0208459, IMG submission 184433) | Active sludge microbial communities of municipal wastewater-treating anaerobic digesters from USA - AD_UKC087_MetaG (SPAdes) (version 2) | ecosystem: Engineered > Bioreactor > Anaerobic... | reverse complement strand
TGCATCACCGGTTTTACACCCGCCGAGCGTCCGGCATTCCTCAAGAAGTTGCGGACCGGCTGCTCGGTGGATCGCTCCGTCCACACCCCCGCCGCCGAGCATCGAAGAATTTGCCGCGTTGACGATTGCGTCAACCTGCAGGGTAACGATATTTGCCTGAAGCGCCTTCAATTTAGTCATCGAACTGCCTCCAAGACATTAAGGATAACATCACTGCCCGCGCCGGCGGGCAGTGATGTTTGATTTAAAAGTTTTACTTCATCGCCTGTTCGACCGCCACTGCCACGGCAACGGATGCGCCGACCATCGGGTTGTTGCCCATGCCGATCAATCCCATCATTTCGACGTGGGCGGGGACGGAAGACGATCCGGCAAACTGAGCGTCCGAATGCATTCTGCCCATTGTGTCAGTCATGCCGTAGGAGGCGGGACCGGCCGCCATGTTGTCGGGATGCAGCGTTCTTCCCGTACCGCCGCCGGAGGCCACGGAGAAAAATTTCTTTCCGGCCGCGATACATTCTTTCTTGTAAACACCCATGACCGGATGCTGGAAACGGGTCGGGTTGGTGGAATTTCCCGTGATGGCGACATCAACGCCTTCCAGATGCATGATGGCCACGCCTTCGCGCACATCATCAGCACCATAGCAGCGGACTGCCGCGCGATCGCCCTTAGAGTAAGCTTTTTCCTTTACCACGGAAACCTTGCCCGTTTTATAATCAAAGGCCGTTGCCACATGGGTAAAACCATTGACTCGCGCGATAATGTGAGCGGCATCTTTACCCAGTCCGTTCAGGATGACGCGCAGCGGAACCTTGCGTGCCTTGTTGGCCGATTTAGCCAGGCCGATCGCACCTTCCGCCGCAGCAAATGATTCATGCCCCGCGCAGAATGCAAAGCATTTGGTCTCTTCCCGAAGCAGCATGGAAGCGAGGTTTCCATGACCGATGCCCACCTTGCGGTCATCTGCAACCGAACCGGGGATGCAGAACGATTGCAACCCTTCACCGAGGGTTTCCGCAATATCGGCAGCCGTCTTCTGTCCTTTTTTTATGGCTGCGGCTGCGCCGACCAGATAAGCCCATCCGGCATTTTCAAATGAAATCGGCTGAATTTCCTTAACTATTTTTCTGACATCAACGCCTTTCTCGAGGCATACTTTTTCGGCTTCCTCCAGCGAGGAAATTCCATGTTTCGCGAGAAAAGGAGTGATCTGTTTGATTCGTCTTTCGTATCCTTCAAATAATGCCATGTTCCTACTCCTTATCCTTTACGGGGGTTAATAACTTTAACGGCTTCGGCAAAGCGGCCATAGGTTCCGCTTGCTTTTGCCAGAGCGGCGGCGGGATCCATTCCCTTAGCGATGTTGTCCATCATCACGCCAAGATTAACGAATTTGTAGCCGATGATTTCGTTGTCGCTGTCGAGGCCGATTTCGGTCACGTATCCCTCGGCCATTTCCAGATAACGGGGACCTTTTTCCTTGGTGCCGTACATCGTGGCAATCACACTGCGCTGGCCCTTGCCCAGATCTTCCAGACCGGCGCCAATGGGCAGACCGCCTTCGGAAAAGGCCGTCTGACTGCGGCCGTAGGCAATCTGGAGAAAAATTTCCCGCATGGCTGTGTTGATCGCGTCACAGACGAGGTCGGAATTCAGTGCTTCCAAAACCGTCTTATGCGGCAAAATTTCGGCGGCCATCGCCGCGGAGTGGGTCATGCCGGTACAGCCGATGCATTCAACCAGCGCCTCTTCGATGATACCATTTTTTACATTCAGGGTCAGTTTGCAGGCACCCTGCTGGGGCGCGCACCAACCAACGCCGTGAGTCAACCCGCTGATATCTTTGATTTCTTTCACCTGGGTCCATTTGCCCTCCTGAGGGATGGGGGCGGGGCCGTTTTTAGGACCTTTGGCAACCACGCACATCTGTTCAACTTCATGAGTGTATTCCATAAACTAGATCTCCTTCCGGTAATACCTTTTCGCCTTCAACGGCTGACTTTATCAACCATTAAAAGTAATTTAATATTATATATCGCCGGACGCAATGTAGCACCGGAGGGGTAATTTTTCAAATTAAATTGTTTAAGGCAAGTATAAGCTTTTGATTACGATATGAAAAATGATTCTTAAAGAAAAAGGAACTACCCTTAAGAAATCACTTTTAATAAACTTTTTCTGCCCGGTATTATGTGATAATAAAAAGTAATCATGAAAATATTGGATAGAAAATTTTATCATCGGAATACGCTGCGGGTTGCGCGTGAGCTTCTGGGAAAGAAGCTGGTGCGACAAATCGATAACATGAGACTTTCGGGAATGATCGTGGAAACGGAAGCTTATTGCGGTCGTGAAGACAGCGCCTGCCACGCGCATCGCGGGAAAACGCAGCGCAATGCCGTCATGTTCGGCAACCCCGGACATGCCTATGTTTATTTCACCTATGGCATGCACTACATGCTTAATCTGGTGACTGAGGAAGAAGAAAATCCTTGTGCTGTTTTGATCAGAGCGATCGTGCCGCTGGATGGTATTGAAGAGATGGAAACCCGCCGTAAGATAAAAGGCGCTAGCTTAACCAACGGACCGGCCAAACTCTGTCAGGCGTTGTCGATAGACAAGTCTTTGAACGGTTGGGATTTAACAACTGGCGAAGAACTGTGGGTGGAAGATTATAAAAAATTCCCGGAGTCGGAAATCATCACAACGCCTCGCATCGGCATCGACTACGCCCATCAAAAACACAGAGAAGCTCTCTGGCGGTTTTTGGTGAAAGCCTGAAATATTCAATATTATCCTACGTCGCTTCGCTCCTAGGATAATTCGACTAACGACTCAAACTGCACTTCATTTGTTTTCGTCGAGTCTCATTACTTCTGATAAATTTCGGGAAATAATTGCCAGGCCGCGAGGAAAAGAGAGGCAATTACCGGTCCCAGAATAAAACCGGAAAATCCGAAGGCGGCTATACCCCCGAGCGTCGCAAGAAATATTAAAAGAGAATGCATTTGCGTGTCCCGCCCTAAAAGCACCGGTCTTAACAAATTATCCACACTGCTGATGACCAGAGCGCCAAACAAAAGAATAGCAACACCCTGCCAGATATTGCCCAGCAATAACATGATAATACCCGCGGGCACCCAGATCAGGGAACAACCGATAGCGGGAACAATGGAAAGACCAAACATGAGAACGCCCCAGACCAGCGCTCTTTCAATTCCGGTGATATAAAAAATCAATCCGCCCAGCGCGCCTTGAATACCGCCGATGATAAACGTAAATTTCAAAGAAGCTTTAGCGGTATTGAGAAATTGATGAATAAAATGGTCAAGGTGTTTGTTATCCACGGGGATATTTTCTTTAATGGTCGTTGCCAGTTTTCTTCCGTCACGCAGAAAGAAAAACAGGCTGTAAAGCATAACGGCAAATTGCACCCCGACCAGAATCGTGTTTTGTGTGAATTCTGAAATGTGATTGAAAACATAATCGGTCAGGATTTTAAAACCTTCCTGAGACTTGCTGATTAAAAAGGCCTGATTCCAATGCAGCTTGGCGAATAACGGTTTTTTGCTTAAAGATTTCAAGGCTTCAGAAAGCGTGCCCATCCAGTTACTGCTATAGGAACTGAAGGATTGATAGATATCAATGATTTCCATCACCAGCAAATCAATGAGTAATATTACCGGCAGGATTAAACAAAAAACGATGCCAAGCATTGTCAAACCGGCACAAAGATTGGGATTGACAACTTTCCTGTTAATAAATTGATACAGCGGAGAAAATACACTGGCAATGAGAATCGCCCAGAAAACAGCATAAAAAAAAGGCCGTAGAATGTAAGCCAAAACACCTGTGATAATAGCCAGCAATATGTAAAAAATGATATTTTGAGAAGTAAACGTTTGTTTTTCACTCATATGCGATTTCTTCTTAAGGCAGCCTGTTTATTGAGTAATATTCCATTTTTCGGTAATAATTTCAAGTAATAATAAGATATTGTTTCTTATGATGTCAATTTAATAATTTATATGCTAGGTAAAAAGTTGGAAATTAATTTTCCAAACGTGATTGACATATCGTCAGGCATCACTATTTTAACCACGAGATGAATTGACAATATTCATCGAAAAAGGAGGATATTTAATGTTTACAGTTTCGGAAAAAGCGTTGGAGATCATCAAGAACTTTATCAAAGAAAAGAGGCCGGATGCTTCAGTTAGAATAACCATGTCTATTGGTTGATCGGGGCCCGCTCTGGGTATGGCTCTGGATGAGCCTGGAAATGATGATCAGGTGTTTGATGAAAAAGGAACAAAGTTTGTAATAGAAAAGGATATCTTTGAGCAGGCAAAACCCATCAATGTTGACTTTATAGAGACTCCGCAGGGTTCTGGATTCAAAGTAACATCCAGCCTTTCCGCCGCCGGTGGCGGATGCGGCTCTTCCTGCAGCGGTTGCTAAAACTTTCCCGGGGGAGGATGAATCCTCCCCCTTTTTTAATGATGACCGAAGACAAAAATACCAAAAAAAATCTGGCTGAAAATCTTCTTCGACAAGGGCAATACCATGAAGCCATTGCGCTGATGGAAGAAATTCACAAAGAAGCTCCGGAAGAGGAATCTGTTCTGTTAATGATGTCGTGGGCCTATTACGACAGCGGAGATACCGGGAAGGCTATGGAATATTTAAACGTCCTCTTGGAAAGGGAACTGAGCAGAAAAGTCTTCACCGGCTTCGCCTTTGATGAACTGGTGCGCATGTATAAGCAGGAGAAACAATTTGGTAAACTGGTAGAGATTTGCGAGAGAGCGGTAGCAGTTCAGCCGGAAGACGTCGGGCTGCTCAATGAACTGGGCAATGCTTATTATGAATCAAGGCGGTATACGCAGGCGACTGAAATTTATAAAAAGTTGATCGAAATGGAGGATGATAATCCGGCGTTTTACTGCTTGTGGGGAAACGCGTTATTTGCCAACGGCTTGTATCAGGAGAGCGAACTGGCTTATCGGAAAGCCGGAGCCATTGATTCCGAAAACGCTGATCGATATTATTTTAAGATGGCCGTTTTATTTCAGCAGGCCGGAAAACATCAGGATGCGGAAAGATTGTTCCATCAATGCCTAAAAATGAATCCATCCCATTCATTATATCTTTGCGCGCTGGGCGACAGTCTTGTCGTTTTGGGACAAATGCAGAAAGCGTTAGTAGCTTATGAAAAAGCTGTTGAGCTGGACAGGGCAAGCGCAGGATCATACTACAATCGTCTGGGTAATTCTTTAATGAACGCAGGAAATTTTTCACAGGCGGCAGAGGCTTTTCAATCGGCAATCCAGTGTGAACCGGATCGTCACTATTACTTAAACCTGGCCAGAGCCTATCGAGAGATGGGACGGACTGCCGAAGCGGAAATGATTGTCCGTGAAGTCAACAAACTTGTCTGAAATTACGATTTCCCCAATTTGCGTTGAAAATCCTTGAAAACATGGTAGAAATACTCGTTTTCTTCCATTTCTCTTTTCAGAATCATTCCGATTTCAGAAATTTCTTCTTTGTTGATAATCAGGTTGACGCTTTTATTTAACGTGTTCATATAATCCAATGTCGCAAACGTGGAACTCACCAGAACAACAAAAATCTGGCGCCTGATGGACATATCCAATCCTGCCAGGTATTGGAGCATTTGGTTGACACCGTCTTTACCAAGGTCAAAAGCTTCATCGACGACAATCACATTAAAAGTCTGGAACGTGGTGAATTTATGAGCTTCTTTATACGTGTTCGGCTCAACGACATTATAATTGAGCGTTTTCAGATTTTCCCTAAGCTTCTGTTTGATGGCGGGATCCTGTTCGCAAATCATACAGGTGCTGCTATCCATGTCCCGATAATCAAAGGGACGTCCGGAATAGTCCAGCTCTTCATCTATAAAATCTGGCTCCAATTTTTCTTCATTCATATAAAATTCCTGATCGTTTTTATATTATTGAATCAATCCTTATCTCCACGGTTCGGGTTTTTGTCTGCCATAGGATTTATCCACTTCAAGATTTTCAATAACAGAGGTCTGCTCGCCGCGTGCCTTTTTGATGGCATCCACTCCCCGGTTCACAATAGCTCTGTTGGTGGCAAAAGCAATGGCGGTGCTTTCGGTAATCAGACCTTTCTCAAAGAGGTCGATGATGCAATCATCGAACGTAATCATGCCGAAAGGCCTACCCTGCAGGATAATGTCATTAAACGTTTTGCCTTCCGATTCGCCGTGGAGGATAACTTCTTTCACACGGAGGCTGGTGCTCACCGTTTCAAATGCGGCAACGCGTCCGCCACCGACTTTCGGCAATAAACGCTGACAGCAGATCCATCGTATCGCATCGGCCAGGCGCACACGGATCTGGCTTTCTTCATCGCGGGGAAACATACCGACAATACGGTTGATCGTCTGTCCGGCATCAACGGTATGCAGCGTGCTCAAAACCAGATGGCCTGTTTCCGCGGCACTCAAAGCGATTTCCACCGATTCCCGGTCACGCATTTCGCCGACCAGAATGACCTTGGGCGCCTGACGCATGGCGGCGCGCAAGCCATTGACAAAGGTATCAAAATCTTTTCCCAACTCACGCTGATTGATGGTGGATTTTTTCTGCGGATGCGTATATTCAACCGGGTCTTCCAGTGTGACAATGTGCACGGAACTGTTGTCATTGATTTCATTGATTACCGCAGCCAGTGATGTCGTTTTACCTGTACCGGTCGCTCCCGTGACTAAAACAATTCCGTTCTTCTCCCGGGCGATTTTATAATAAGCTTCGGGCAGCCCCAGTTCCGCGCAAGACGGCACGATGGATTCCAGTTTTCGTAAAACGATGGAGATGTTACCCAGTTGCGAAAATATATTGACGCGGAAACGGGCTATTCCTGGTAATTCATAAGACAAATCGCAGGATCCTTCCTTGAGAAGAGTATGCATGAGACGGTGATCCTGATTGATCAGGTTCAGCGCAAAAATTTCTGTTTGAAACGGTGTCAATTTTTCAAAAGGCGGCCTTAATTGAACAGGAACCAGCTGACCGGCGGAATCCACCTGAAAGGGCTTTCCCACCGTGATGATAAAATCAGAAATATTGGGATAGGATTCCAGCATTCTGGTCAGAATATGATCAATCTCCGGTTTTCTCATAAGCTATCCTTTCTGAATCATTTATGCTTCAGTGAAATCTGTTGGCGCCTGTTTCAAAAGCGGACGGAATCGGGACTTTTCATTTGCTTTAATATAAGCATCATCGCCGCTGATCATGCCGCGGTTATACAGATCCATAATGGCATCGTCCAGAAGCTGCATGCCGTATTTCTTACCGGTTTGCATCATGGATGGGATCTGATACGTTTTCGACTCGCGGATCAGATTACGCACGGCCGGTGTCGCGATGCAAATTTCCAAAGCGACACAGCGGCTTTTCTGGTCAATTCTTTTAAACAAAACCTGCGAAACAATGGCGCGCAAACCATCGGCCAGAGTGGAACGGATCTGCAATTGCTGATCTGCCGGAAAAACCTCAATCACTCTATCCACAGTCTTCGGCGCGCTGGTCGTATGAACGGTGGAGAAGACCAGATGGCCCGTAGAGGCGGCTTCAATCGCCAGCGAGATTGTTTCCAGGTCGCGCATTTCGCCGACAAGAATGATGTCCGGATCTTCTCGCAGGGCACCTCTCAGGGCCGCGGCGAAAGTCTTGGTGTGAATTCCCACTTCCCGGTGATTCACAATACAATTCTGACTCTTGTGAACAAATTCAATCGGGTCTTCAATCGTAATAATATGATCCCGGCGCAGGCGGTTGGCTTCGTCAATAATGGCGGCCAGTGTTGTGGATTTGCCGCTACCCGTGGGACCGGTAATCAAAACAAGACCGCGAGGAAGCTGCGCTAATTTGGCAATGACGTTGGGAAGACCCAGTTGCGCGCAGGTCTGAATTTTATCGGGAATTTCACGAAAGACCGCGGCCATACCGTACTTCTGCCTGAAAAAATTGACGCGGTAGCGCGCCAGCAAAGGAATTTCATAAGCAAAATCGACGTCACCCGTTTCTTCAAACTGTTTGATTTTATGTTCAGGCGTGATTTCATAAAGAAGAACCTTTAAGGCATCATTCGTGAGAACATCATATTTGATTCTTTCAATATCACCGCGGATTCTGATGGCCGGCTGCTGACCGGCAACAAGATGAAGATCCGATGCGCCCTGATCATGCATAAGATTAAAAAACGCGTCAATTTTTGCCATGTTTCTGCTCCTTGTTGGGGAATGGAGTTTCTTCTACCATTTTTTTTATCGGAAAAGAATAAAATGTTTAATATATCTGAAAATTTTTTTATCTCGTGTTGTTTAGTAGATAGAATTTGCGGCCAGTATAGAAAAAACCTGTTTGATTTGTCAATCATATTATCAAATCACCTTCAAATGAACAATAACTTGACACAGAGACAACCAATAATATATGCTTCGTCACGTTTTAGCAGAAAGAATTCCAGGATTGGGGATGTAGCTCAGCTGGGAGAGCGCGACGTTCGCAATGTCGAGGCCAGGGGTTCGATCCCCCTCATCTCCACCAAAACCTAATCCAGCAAAATTCAATAAAATTAAAAATATAAACCATCAGTGGATGGATTTTCAATTCAATCTTTGTTGATAGATTATTTGACAATTTTAAAAAGTTCTTTGGCTTTGGGATCGGCGGCGGTGCGCAAAAGCTCAAACAAAACCATTTCCGTGCTGGTGATATGCGCCCCGGCGTTTTTCATCGCATCAATTCCAATCTGACGGTTTTCCGGCGTGCGCGAAGAAACCGCATCGGCAACCAGATAGACATTGTATCCGTTATCAATGAGATCAAGCGCCGTCTGGTAAACACAAACATGGGTTTCGATGCCCAACAGCACGACGTGTCTGCGACTTAAGCTTTCCAGTTTTTCTCTGAAGTTATGCTCATCCCAGCAACTGAAGGAATCCTTGGCAATCGGATGGAAGCTTTCAATTTCATCCGCTATTTGCGAAAGAGTTTTCCCCAGTTTTGCCGGAATCTGCTCAGTAACAATAACCGGCAGATTCAAAGCCTTAAAGCCTTTGATCAATTTCACGGTATTGGCAAACAGATTTTCCTTGTCAAACATGGCTTGAGCCAGATTGCCCTGAATATCGATGATCACCAGCACAGCGGCGTTACGACTGATCATACCATCTTCTCCCGTCAGGATGGGTGAATGCCCAGCAGCACGCCGCCGTCGATCACAATTTCCGCGCCGGTGGTGTAACTGGAAGCATCGGATGCCAGATAGAGTGCTGCACCGGCTATTTCATCGGGATCACCGATGCGGCCGGAGGGCAGAGCCTTCTCCACCATTTCTTTCACTTTCTGAGCGTCTTCCGGCGGGAGAAATTCCCAGTTGGATTTCAGCATCTTGGTGGCGATGGGGCCCGGAGCGATGGTGTTGACCTGAATGTTGTAACGGACAAGTTCGCTGGCGAAAGCTCTGGTCATCATTCTGATTCCGGCCTTGGAAATAGCGTAGATGCTCAGACCCGGTTCCGGATTATGGCCGTCTATGGAGGCGATATTGATGATTTTGCCGCCGCCCTGCTTGACCATGAGGTTGGCCGCCGCCTGGCTGATAAAATAAGCGCCTTTCAGGTTGATATCCATCAGCTTGTCCCAAAGGCGTTCGTCGCATTCGAGGACGGAACCTTTTGCGGGACTGGCGCCGGCATTGTTGACGAGAATGTCAATCCGGCCGTATTTAGCGATGACCGCATCAATCATTTTTTTAATTTCTTCCGATTTGCCCAGATGAGCAGGCAGTGGATAGGCTTCGCCGCCGAAGGCTTTGATTTCGTTGGCTGTCGCTTCCAGATCCTGTGCCTTGCGGCTGGTCACGACAACCTTGGCTCCCGCTTTGGCAAATGCAAACGCGATGGCCTGACCGATGCCGCGACCCCCGCCGGTAATGACCGCCACTTTATCTTTTAATGAAAACCTGGATATGTCGAGCATATTTCATTCTCCTTGAGAGATTTGACGCCCCCTCGTTCGTTGGCGAGGGGGCGAATGATGTTTATTACAATATGGTTTCTGTTTCCAGTGAAATTATCACGTTTCTCTGCCTCAACTGCTGATCCCCGCCAGACGTTTAATGAGTTTTTTTCTGTCCTTGATATCATACTGGGACGTAATGGCAATCTGCTCCATGATGGGCGATCCGCCGCCGTGGTAGTTTCCATAGTTCATGACACCGGCCATCGTGCCGATCGTATAGTCGCCCAGCGTCATCCAGAACTTGATTTGATCTTTCACCGGAACCTTGGGATTCCGGTTAAGATACTTTTCCAGGACCGCCTTCAGGTCAGGATGCGTGAGGTCGCCCTCATAGGGGAAGGTGGACGGTATGCCTCCGGCGATGCGGCAGATAAGCTCCTGCTCATGGAAGACAGCTTCTCCCGTCAGGCAACGGCCGACGTTGCAGTAGATGGAATTGGGGATGTAGCTTCCTGGACCGTAGGGACACATGCCGAGGCCGGGAATGATGACCTCGGGCTTGCCCATACTGGAGGCCGTATATCCTGCGGCATAACCCAGTTCAGACACCTTGATGATCTCCGCCAGCATCTCTTTCACATGAGGCGTCTTCTCGATGCCGTTGTACTCCGCCGCCAGAGCTGCCAGGCCGAGGAAAACATCTCCGATGGCGGGCTTGCATCCCGAATAGCTGTGGCGATGAAACAGGGCGAACAGCAGCGCGCACATACCGCCGTGATCGTTTTCACCGCAAAGGAAGACGCGTTCCCAGGGAACGAAACAATCCTCAAAAATGATGTAGGAATCGGAGTAACCGATGTTCATGCCGCGCATGAAGTGTTTCCGCTTGTATTGACTGTGGATGGAGACGACCTGTTTGACTCCTTCATAATCGGAGGGAACAGCAAAGGCCACGGCGTAATCTTTTTCATCGGGCCCTAGGGCGCGTGTGGGCACCACCATGATTTCATCGGAGATCGACGCCTCGGAGATGTGGAGCTTGCAGCCCCGGACGACGATGCCGTCACTCTTCTTCTCAACGACGTGGACGTACATATCCGGGTCCGTCTGTTCCGCGGGGCGTTTCAGGCGTTCACCCTTCATGTCGGTCTGGGCGCAGCTTCCCACGAGGTCTTCTTTCTGAAATCGTTCGAGCCATTTGAGGAAATTCTTGTGGTATTCCGTATTGCCCCTGTTGACCTTATCAGCCTCGAACGAGGCGGCGTTGACGGCATTGAGGGCATCGGTCCCCATGCAGCGCTGAATGCACATTCCGGCCTTCCGGCATAAAGCCCGGGTCATATCCTGTTTTTTATGCAGATCGTCCGTACTCTGATGGACATGGCAAAAGCGGTTGATTGTTTCTCCCGTCAGATGGGATTTGGCGGTGCATAAATCCTTCAGTTCCGGATCGTTGACAGCGTCAAAGGTCAGTCCCATCACGTTGAGCACCGGTTCCTGGATCTCGTCGTCCCGGTCCATCAGGTGCCCGTCATGATAGATGTTCCTCCGCATCTTCCGGAGTCCTTCAATGTATTGTTCCTTTGTTCTCATGGTCATACCTCTTTGTTTGTTGGAAAATGGTTATTTGTTTTTATCCTTTGAGGATTTTCCTCCCTCTTTTCCTTTTAAAATTTTTTCCAGAATGCCGGCATCTTCCAGCTTCAGGTAAAGTGTGGTGCCGGAATCTTCTTTTTTGGCGCGGATGCCGTCAAAAACGATTTCAATGAAAGGATCGAGCATGTCGGCGAGACCGGGCTTTCGTTTGGGCATGCCCTGCATGTGCCAGTGAATGAATAAATGTTCGATCGTGCCCATCAGCATCGAGCGAATCAGATACGGGTTGGAATCTTTCTTGAACGTGCCGTCTTCAATGCCCGCCTTGATGCAATCCAGAAGAGCATGTGACGATTTACGTATGGCGGCATGAGCGGGTGTTTCTCGGAATCGTTTGTTGGACATGAGCTGCAGCAGGACCAAAGCGGAGTAGTTGGGATTGGATTGATAAAGCTGCACATAAAAAAGCAGAATCGCCCTGATCTTTTCTTCCACGCCTTTGATATAAGGAATAACTCTTGATGATTCTTCCAGCGTCTCGTTGGTTATTTTTTCGGGAATGGCGAAGAGCAGGTCTTCCTTGGTGCCGAAGTATTCATAAACTGTGGCTTCTGAAACACCTGCTTCCTTGCTGATTTCTGTAATGGTCGCGTTCTGAAAACCCTTTTCAGCAAAAATACGCAGGGCGGCCTCCATAATGCGGTCTTTTCTGTTCTTCGGTTTGATTTTATCCGTCATAAACCTCTCCTTCTTCAGAGTCGATTACAAGATACACAATCATAGTCACACTGTCAAGTTTTATTTTAATTTCATAGTCTAACTATAAAAATAAAATAAATTTGCATGGCCTTACACCAATTCGAAGATAGTAAATCCGTAAGTGACTCTTTGCAACAAAACGAGGATAATGGATGAATCGGTATGATCTATTGAAGATTGAAGCAGAGTTTCCGCGTCATTATCTGAAACATCCGGCACGCTGTTAATGGCCCGGAAATACTGAGGTTACCAATCAGAAAAAGACTTTGTTCAGAACAGGCAGATTGGAGGTTTCATCGCTGGCAGATGATCACCCTCATACAAAACCTTCTCCAGAAAAAGGCCGGAAGGCGGAGCGGTAAAGTGCGCCGGCAATTCAGAAAAGGACGTGAGCATTTTTTCAACATCATGCCGGGAGATGTTGCCGCGACCGACTTCGACGATCACACCCACAATGCGCCTGACCATCTTCCAGAGGAAATGCGATCCTAAAATGCGCAAAGCGATAATGTCGTCAAATTCCTTGAGCCATATCCCTTCGATGTTGACTTTTGTGGAGGTGTCCTTGTCCATTTTTTTATCAGCGAAAGAGGCAAAATCATGAAAGCCCTGAAAAACGTCAAGAGCCTGTTTCATTTTGCCTGCGTCGAGTTTGTCTTTGACCCACCAGACATAGCGTTTGCCGAAAGCCGTGCGTCTTCTGGAAATTAAATAAAGGTAGCTGCGGCTGACGGCGTGATGGCGGGCATGAAAAGACGCGGATGCGTTTTCCACCTTGAGAATATTGACACTGGCTGGCAGGTTGTCGTTGATCCCCATGCGCAGAGAATCCGGATGGATTTTTCTGGATGCTTCCAGATGAGCTACTTGCCCGAGCGCGTGCACGCCGGCATCGGTTCTTCCCGCGCCCTGAATTGTTACCGGTGTGCCCAGAAATTTCTCAGCCGCGTCAATCAGGGTATCCTGAACACTACGGGCGTTTTTCTGACTTTGCCAGCCGCGATAATTCGTTCCATCATATTCAAGGACAATTTTATACTTATTCATTGGAATCCGAGGCGTACGTTGAATGATCACCGATGCCGGTTTCCGGAACTGTTTGAGCAAACCCGCCGTTTTGTGATGCCGCCTGATTTTGTTTTAACGGTCCGATGACTGACATTGCTGAAATATTGTTCAATAAAAGGCTTTCCCTCGGAACAAAATATAATTCCGCGCCGGGGGACAAGGTGGTGATGACAGCCTTGCCGATAATCTTTCTGCCTTCATTGCCCCAAAAATCACGTGTCCTGACGCCCCAGGCATTGTGAAAAATCAGCGCGCGTCCGTTTTCTTCTCCAATGTAGAGCATGATATGTCCCTTGCGCCAGAGAAGCGTTAAATACGGAACACCTTGTTCCACAATGATTTTTTCTTTTTGTTCCGGGGCATAGTATTGAAGATCAAAGTATGTGCCGACGTTTTTGACCTGATCTTCGGAGTGTCTGGGCAGCCAGATACCGAAAGGCGCAAAGAAATCTCTGGTCATCGCGGAACAATCCCGATTCCCGTAAAGCCCACCCCAGCCGTAGGGTTCGTCTATCATCTCATTGGCAATTTTCACCGCGTTGGTCCGGGTAAAGGACAAGGGCTTGATATCAACCACCTGACGGGAAGCCTGGCTGTGCTTGATGATGGCCTGATTATTCTCATCCGGCACGGCAATCAGAATTTCCAGATTTTCCGGTTTCTCCGTCACGAGAGGGAATATCTGTCCAATGGATGTTCTGATACTGAAAAGGCCCTTTTCGTCAATAACAGAGGATTTATCCTTAATGACGACAGCGTAACGTCCGGACTCCCAAATCTTCATAAACTCCGGGCTGACCAGCGCGTAATCCTCCGCCGGCATCCAGCCAAAGGCAAAACTGGTTTCCACCAGCGCCCATGTTTTATCAGCGCTGAGGTGACAGATCAAAATCGGCGTATTGGCAGCCACGGAAGATATCTGCAGATTGTCAAACGGCCAGCCATTGATATCTCCGCCGGGCCGATAAAAATGCGGTCCCTGCGTGGGCAGCATGCGCAGGTTCGTGCTTCTCATGGTCATTGCCGGCCGGAGGGTATTCGGGAAATTTTCCAGCGCGGCATTTTGCCGCAATTTTTTTATCCAGTCGAAAGAATGTTTTTTCTTGTTTTCGCCATAGCCGGGACTGGCAGCAAATTTTTGAAAAATAAGAGACACCTTTTCGGCTGACGAATGAAAAGGCAGAAGATTGTGCCACACCGAGAAATAAGTCCTGTCGTAATCTTCATTCATGGTGGCCTGGTTTTTTTCCGAAAGGAGAAATTTTCCCTTGCTGGTGGTTTGAGCTTCCTTCGCCGGAATCGCCTTTTCTTCTACAGTCGTCTGAATTTTTTCTTCGGGAATCGCTTTTTCGATTACCTTGGTTTGAGTTCCCGCCGGAAGCTCAACTTTTTCCGGAACAATTTCTTTTTCTTTTACGGAAACTTTATTGTCTTCAGGAAGCGGAGTTTTTTCGGCAGCGTTACCGGCGATGTGGGCTTTGTGATCCTGAGGTATGTCAACGACGTCCTTCACTTCGACGGATTCGTAGGCATCGATCAGGATATCCGGTAAATTGAAGCAACAGGAGATCAAAAAGAGCGGCAAAATGAAATACAGATATTTTAAACGCGAAACTCCCGTTATTTTCATTAAAAATATCCTTGATTTATTATTGCAAGCTTTTATAAACTTTTTTTAAATTTTGAGCAAGATGAAACGGTGAAAAATTTACTGTATTTTATAAATAATTTATGGAATAAGAAATTGAACCTTGCTATAAATGCGATCAAGTTATCGGTCGAAAGTTGAAGCGCTGATTCAAAAATAAAATATTGTTTCTTTCACGGGAAGAAGAAGGAGATGAAAAATGGATAGCTTTGTGCCCAAGAAAATTTTTTTTACAAAGGGCGTGGGCACGCACAAAGATGAATTGCATTCCTTTGAGCGTGCCTTACGCGATGCGGGAATTGAAAAATGCAATCTGGTGCAGGTCTCCAGTATATTCCCTCCCCGATGCAAAATGATTTCCAAAACGCAGGGATTGAAAGAATTAACGCCCGGCGCTATTACCTATTGCGTTTTAAGCCGGTGCTGTACCAATGAACCGAAAAGACTGCTGGCGGCTTCCGTCGGGTGCGCCATTCCATCCGACAAAGCATCTTACGGTTACATCAGCGAACATCACGCCTACGGGCAGAATGAAAAACAGGCCGGCGATTACGCGGAAGACCTCGCCGCGGCCATGTTGGCTTCCACCCTGGGTATCGATTTCAACGTGGATGAAAGTTGGGATGAGAAAAAAGAAATTTTTAAAATCAGCGGCAAGATCGTGCGAACCTTGAATGTTACCCAATCGGCAATTTGCCGGGATAACAACTTCACCACCGTGATTGCCGTGGCTGTATTTATTTTCTAAAAATAATGTATCAATGATTCATCAGCCGGATGTGATAAGGGTTTCATCACCGTCCGGATATCTGAATGATGCTGCAATAAGATGACAAAATGAACCATAAAAGAGAAATCCCGGAACTGAAAATTCACGATGTCGGCGGTGTCGGGCTTCCGTATCTTTACTATGAAGGAGAAGCGCCGCAGATCCTTTTCGCTCACGCCACCGGATTTTTACCGTGGCTCTGGCATCCGATTATCGAAGAACTGACTCCCCACAAAGAGGCCTGGGCGCCATATATTTGCAACTATCGTGATTGTGACCCGGAAAGCGGCGGTCTTTCCTGGGATGTGATCGCCAGAGATTTAATCAGCTTTTGTAGTTCGCAGAATATCCGGGATAATCTGGCCGTTGGACATTCAATGGGCGCTACGGTGCTGACGATCGCTTCCGCTTTGTTCGGTCTGCTGCCCCGCGGCCTCATTCTGATTGAGCCGATTTTTCTGCCGGAAGAATTCTACGCCATGGATATCCAGCTCAAGGATCATCCCCTGGCGTCGTTATCCATTAAACGAAAAAACAGCTGGAAGGATGAAGAAGCCGCTCTGGACTATCTTAAATCAAAATCGCTCTTTGCCGGCTGGGACGAACAGATGCTCCAGTTCTACCTGAAATACGGCATGGAAAAACAGGCTGAAGGTGATTTGAAACTGACCTGCGCTCCCCGTAATGAAGCCGCATTGTTTATGGGCGGCAAAAGCACTAATCCCTGGCCGCTTCTGAAACGGTTGACCTGCCCCGTACTGATTCTGGAAGGAGAAAAAAGCACCAATAAAGAATTTATCGATTTGAAAAAAGCGGTATCTTTATTGAATAATGGCCGGTACCAATCGATTCCGGATGCCGGACATTTGATTCCCATGCAGAAACCTCAGGAAATCGCGTCTATCATTAAAGATTTTATGACGGAAATCTTTCAGTAAACGGTTGACGAATTGCAATATATATGTAAACTTTCCTCCTGAAATTATCATCAAAAATTTATAAAGGAAAAGCAGTCAATGGCTCTGAATGAAAAAAGTCAGAACGGTTTTGAGAACAACGCCGACGGAACGACACTGACCAGACCTTTTATGTTGATCGGACAAAGGGTCATCCAGGGCATTCATGTTCTCGGCTCAGCGACTATTTTTCTTATGACAGCGCTGTGGAATACTTTCCGGCCAAAGCAGTTTTCTAAAGTCATTCAACAAATTTATTATATCGGCGCCAGTTCCACAACCATCATCATGCTGGTGAGTTTATTTACCGGTATGGTTTTAGGGTTGCAATCCTATCACGCGCTGATTCAGTTCGGCGCTGTCGGCGGATTGGGCGCGCTGGTTTCTCTTTCATTAATCAGAGAATTGGGGCCCGTGCTCACCGCGATTATGATTACAGCCCGGGCGGGTTCCGCGATCACCGCGGAAATAGGAATTCAACGGATTTCCGAACAAATTGACGCGCTGCAAACCATGCGGATTGATCCGTTTCGCTTTCTGGTCAGTCCCCGCATCACCGCTTCCATCATCAGTTACCCCCTGCTGACGGCCGTATTTGATTTCATAGGCATTATCGGCGGTTACATCACCGCTGTGATGCTTTTAGGATTAAATGCCGGCGTTTATTCTCACAGCATTCTGCGCAATGTTGACCTGAAAGATCTCACGGACGGTTTTATCAAGTCGATCGTTTTCGCAGTGATTGTGGCCACCGTCTGCTGTTATCAGGGATATTTCGTGCATATGCGCACTGACAGCAAGGGCGCCAAGGCGGTTGGCCTGGCAACAACATCGGCGGTTGTCATTTCCTGCGTGCTGATTCTTGTTTCCGATTATGTGGTCACTTCCTTACTGATGGTATAAATCATGATGGTACCGTTGATTGAATTTAAAAATATTCACAAACGCTTCGGATCTCATGTGGTTCTGCAGAATGTGAACTTAAAGATATACGAGGGGCAGATTACCACGATTATCGGCTTGAGCGGTTCGGGAAAAAGCGTCATGCTGAAACATATCATCGGTCTGCTTCAGCCCGATGAAGGAACGATTCTTTTTCGTGGCAGACCATTGAAGGAAATGAGTAAAGCCGAAATCGCCTCATCGACTCATCAGATCAGTTACATGTTTCAGGGCAATGCCCTGTTCGATTCGATGACCGTTTATGACAATATTGCTCTGCCTCTGCGGGAAACCACCAATTTGAGTAAAGCCGAAATTGATCGCCGGGTGATGGCCAGAATTGGACAAACGGAATTGAACGAAGCCGCGCACCGGTATCCGTCAGAACTTTCCGGCGGCATGCAGAAACGGGCGGCGCTGGCCCGCGCTCTGATCACCGATCCGCGTATTGTTTTGTTTGACGAACCCACGACCGGCCAGGACCCGGTTCGTAAAAACGCGATTTTGAGCATGATTGCCCAGTATCAGAAAAAATTTAATTTCACCGCGGTCATGGTCAGCCATGAAATTCCGGATGTTTATTTTATTTCCAACCGGATTCTTGCTCTTTATGATAAAACCATCGTATTTCAGGGCACTCCTGAGGAGCTGAGCAACTTTGACCATCCCTTCAATGACGAAGTTATCCGAAGCCTGGAGGGGTTGCAGAAGGAATTAACCGGTCTTTATTCCCGGCGTCAGTTTAAAATTTTACATCATACTCAGATGAAAAGCAGGAAATCGGGCGAAAGTTTCTGTATCGCTGTTTTTGATCTGGCGGATATGAACACGGTTGTGCCCCGCATTGGTTATGATAAGGCGCAGGAAACCATTCATGCGATGGGTCTTTATATTGACAGGCATTTCGGAGCCATCGGCGGTTTTTCCACCCGCCGCAAGGCAAGAGAATTTGTCACGGTGCTTCCTTTTTCGGATATTGCCGAAACAGAAAAGATTATGAATGAGTTTGTCGAGGATTTGCAGGAACAGGGCATTCATGATTTCCGGTTGAAGGCTCAAGACAGTGATCCGGCGGATCACTACGTCGAATTCGCCATCCGGGTGGGAATTGCCGAAGGGAAACCTGATGATGATATAGATTCCGTTGTGGAGTCGGCCAGATCTCAACAAAAAGAAATTGGACGGCTGCAATGCGCCGTCAAGGAGTAAGCAAATGAACCAACACAAGATAGAAACCATTGTCGGAATTTTTGTTTTGCTGGGACTGCTCTGTGTGGGCTATATGACCGTAAAACTCGGAAAAGTATCTTTTTTCAAGGACGACTCGTACCGGGTTACCGCCGGTTTCATTTCCGTCACCGGTCTGCGCACGGGCAATCCGGTGGATATGTGGGGTATTGAAATCGGCACTGTGGAAAAAATCATTATGGATCAGGAAAACCAGAAAGCGGTGGTGCAAATGAAAATCAAAAAGGACGTCAAGATTTATGATGACGCCATCGCTTCCATTAAAACAGAAGGCCTGATGGGTGATCAGTATATCAGCATTGATCCGGGAGGATCGGGCACGCTCATCAAACCCAACGGCACCATCACGGAAACACAGGCGCCGGTGGATATCATCGGACTGATCAGCAAGTATGCTTTTGGTGATATTAAAAAACAGTAGAAATGGTATAATCGTTCTCAAGGAGGGAAAAAATGAAAAAAATACTGATGCGATCAATGATCCTGTTGATGATATTGATTTTTGCTCTGCCGGTTTATGCGGGTGTCCCGCTCGATTCCGTGAAGAAAAGTGTCAACGATGTGCTGGATGTCCTGCGCGATCCCAAACTCAAGCCCGCGTCAGCCACGGAGATGAAGAAAGACAAACTCCGGGCGATTTACAAAGGGATGTTCGATGAAATTGAGTTTTCCAAACGGACGTTGACCCGCAATTGGAATACGTTCACACCGGCGCAGCGGACGGAATTTGTCAATCTCTTTGAACAGGTCCTGGAAAATTCCTACGCCGATAAAATCCTCAGCTATACCAACGAAAAGGTTGAGTTCTACAAAGAAAACAAGCTGTCTGATACCCAGGTGGAAGTTCAAAGCAAAATCATTACCTCTTCCAAGGAAATCCCGATTTTCTACCGGATGATTCTCAAAGACGGCAAATGGAAAGTTTACGATGTCGTGATTGAAAATGTCAGTCTGGTGCAGAATTACCGCACGCAGTTCAACGATATCCTCGCCAAGGATAAACCGGAAAAACTTCTGGAGACGCTGCGCAAGAAATTAAATAAAAAGTGAGCATTGGTATAAAAATTCGGGCCTTTAACACTATTATTTCGGTTGCGCCATGAAGTCGTATTTTTCTATTGTATTTCTCATTGTCGTTTTATTGACGGCGGGTTTTGCTCACGGGCAGGAATCAGCGTCCACCACCACACCGCGGGATGTGTCCGTGTCACAGCAGGTTGCACCGTCACCGGAAACCGGCGTTGATCCCACCGCTATTGATCAAAGCCAGGCCAGTCCGCACGATACGGTCGAAACAATCAACGAAGAATACAAAGAAGATGAGATCCTTGAAGAATATGTTGCCGGTAATCTTAAAGAAGAAAAGGTGGAGATTGCGGATCCTCTGGAACCGGTCAACAGAGTCGTGCACGGGTTTAATGACAAGCTTTATTTCTGGGCGCTCAAACCGGTTGCGCAGGGCTATAAAACCGTGTTGCCCGAACCGGCGCGTCTCAGCGTAAAAAATTTCTTTTCCAATCTTGCTTTTCCCGCCCGATTTTTAAGCTGCCTGCTGCAGGCGGATTTCAGCGGCGCGGCTATGGAAACGGGCCGCTTTGCAATCAACACCCTCTGGGGTATTGGCGGCCTGCTGGATCCTTCATCCGGCAAAGAGCTGAATCTCCAGAAACAGGATACCGATCTGGGACAGACGCTCGGTGTGTGGGGCGTGGGGCAGGGCTTCTATATTGTGTGGCCGTTTTTCGGACCTTCCAGCGCGCGCGATACGGCAACCCTCGTTGGCGATTATTTCCTTTATCCTGTCTCATACATCAATCCCTGGTACGACTGGCTTGCCGTTCGTACCTATGAAGAAGTGAATGCCACTTCTTTGAGAATCGGCGATTATGAAGCGCTCAAAGACGCGGCCATTGATCCCTACGTAGCTTTTCGCGATGCCTACGCCCAGTACCGGTATAAAAAGATTAAGGCCAGAAAAGCGAAAGGTTCATCCTCTGCACCAGTAACCAGGCAGGAACAACCGGCCGCGCCCGTTCCTGAAAGGGAAAATTAAATGAAGAAAAATTTTGTGAAAAATTTTCCGGCCGTTTTGCTGATGGTTTTATCCGTTCTGGCAATCAGCCTGAGGGCCGAGGCGTCGGGCTTGTTCGGTCCTCTGCAAACGGTTTCCCGGGAACAGGGCGGATTAAACACGGCCATCGGTTATCTCTATCATGAAGACACTTACAAAAACGGCGAAAGTTATAAAATAAAACAAAATGAAATTTATTCTCAGGCCGCTTACGGAGCCAAAAACATCTGGGAAGTGTACGCCCGCATCGGCGTATCGAACATGAAAATTGCGGGCATTTTCGCGTCCTCGGACCATTTTGTGGAAACCAGTCAGGACGATTTTGAGGCGGATTGGAAATTTTTCGGCACCCTGGGAGCCAAAGCATTTTATCCGATTAATGAAATGTTCGGCGTCGGCGCTTTTCTTCAGGGGACTTATTATTTCAGCGACTTCTCTGACCACGTCGCGATAACCAGCGGCGGCGTGCCGGTCAGAACTGAAATGAAATTCGAAAATCTCCGGGATGCCGTTTTCGGTGTCGGGCTTCAGGCCAAACTTCCCTGCGGCACAAATCTGTACGCCGGTCCCTACCTGTATTATTCAGAAGCGGACCTGTCTCTTTTCTCCGGTTTATACGGCACAGAATACGCGGAAAAGCATTATACGGTCAAAAATAAATCATTGGCGGGCGGATTCGCGGGCGCCGAAATCCCGCTGATTAAAGGATTCCGGTTGAATCTGGAAGGACAGTTTGCGGATAGATTTTCCGCCGGCGCCGCCATCAGTTACACCTATTAACCTCAACCTGCCACTGCATTAGTCAGCCTTAAGCGGATAAACTCACCGGTGGACACGATGAATCATTTGAAAGAAAATTTTTTTCAGGTTCGTGACCTCACCAAAGTTTACAAAATGGGTGAAGTGGAGGTCCACGCGCTGCGCGGCGTGAACATGGAACTCTTCGCGGGTGAACTGGTGGTACTGCTCGGGCCATCGGGCAGCGGAAAATCAACACTGCTCAATATCATGGGCGGTTTGGATACCGCCACATCAGGCTTTGTCTCCTACCGGGGCAAGGACTTGACCCAGGCCACGGAAAAGGAACTGACCGAGTACCGGCGCTTCCATGTCGGCTTTGTTTTTCAATTCTACAATCTGATTTCCAGCCTGACCGCCAGAGAAAATGTCGCCGTAGTTACGGAGATTGCTGAAAATCCGATGTCGCCGGAGAAAGCGCTGGAACTGGTCGGCCTGACCGAAAGAACAAATCACTTTCCCGCCCAGCTTTCCGGCGGCGAACAGCAGCGCGTGGCCATTGCGCGCGCCATTTCCAAAAATCCGGCTGTACTGCTCTGCGATGAACCGACCGGCGCGCTGGATTCCAAAACAGGCATTCTGGTCTTGCAGGCTCTGGAACGCATCAATCATGAACTGGGAACGGCCACGGCCATCATCACCCATAACGTGGATATCGCCGGCATGGCCGACCGCGTCATTCATTTAAGCAACGGCAAAATTGCGGACGTGACGGAAAACAAGGTCAAGAAATCAGCGAGCAAACTTCAGTGGTGATTTCGTGAAGGCTTTAGACCTCAAACTCTGGCGGGAAATCTGGCGGATGAAAGGCCAGGTCTTTGCCATTTCGATGGTGGTGATGAGCGGCGTGGCAACCTTCATCCTGTTTATCAGCACCATGCATTCGCTGGATTTCACCCGCAGCAAGTTTTACCGTGAATACAATTTCGCCGATGTCTTTGTCAATCTGAAGCGCGCGCCGGAAAGTCTTAAGGACAAGCTAAAAAATATCAACGGCGTCAGACAACTGGAAACCCGGGTTTCGGCCTATGCCAAACTGGATATCCAGGGCTATGCCGAGAATGTGACCGGCAAGATCGTCTCCATTCCCGATGATGGCAATCCCCTGCTCAACCGTCTTTACATCCGGCAGGGACGGCTTCCCGATCCTTTCAAAGACAATGAAGTTGTCATCAACGAAACCTTTGCGCAGGCGCATGGTTTTAAACTGGGAGATCAACTGGCGGCGGTCATCAACGGCAAATGGAAAAAACTGACGATTACCGGTATCGCGCTTTCACCGGAATTCGTCCTGGTGATGAAAGTCGGCGCGATGACGCCTGACTTCAAGCGCTTCGGCATCCTCTGGATGAGCCGCAAGGCCATCAGCAAGGCTTGCGACATGGACGGCGCCTTCAACGACGTGGTGCTGAGTCTTTATCCCAAAGCCAGGGAGAGCGATGTCATCCGCGATCTGGATGCTATTCTGGGAAGCTACGGCGGATATGGCGCGTACAGCCGCAAGGACCAGATGTCGCATCGGCTGTTGAGCGAAGAGATGAAACAGCTGCGGACAAGTTCCAGAATCTATCCGGTGATCTTCATCTGCGTTGCCGCTTTTCTGCTCAATATCGTGATGAGCCGGATTATCAACACCCAACGCGAACAAATCGCCATTCTCAAGGCGTTCGGGTACAACGATTTTGCCGTGGGAGCGCATTACGCGAAAATGGTTGTCCTGATTATCTCCGCCGGCGTTGCCACCGGTATTGCCGCCGGCATCTGGCTGGGGAACATGATGGGAAATATTTACATGGAATTTTACCGGTTCCCCGCTTTTATTTACACGCTGCATCCGGAAGTTCTGATGATCGCTGTTTCAGTCAGTGTTGTTTCCGCTCTGGCCGGAACGATGCACTCCCTATGGAAGGCCGCCAAGCAGCCGCCCGCCGAAGCCATGCGGCCGGAGGCGCCGGCCCGGTACCGGGTGACACTGATTGAGAAAACAGGGGTCGGACGCTGGCTGACGCAACCGGCCAGGATTATCGCCCGTAATATCGAGCGCAAACCAATTCGCACTTTTTTGTCCATAGTCGGCATTGCGGTTTCCTGCGCGACCATGGTTTCCAGCGGATTTTTTAAAGACTCCATCGATTTCATGGTGAAGGCGCAATATGTCTTTTCGCAAAAAGAAGACTTGACCGTTTCGTTCATTGAACCGACGTCCTACCGCACGCTTTATGAACTCAAACAGACACCGGGCATCCATGACGCCGAGGGTTTCCGGACGGTTCCGGTAAAACTCAAATTCGGTCACCGCAGCTACAAAACCGTCATCAACGGAACCGAGACCGAGGGACGTCTGCATCTTTTGCTGGATACGAATTTACACAGCATTCCCCTGCCGGAATCGGGAATCTTGTTGACCGATCATCTCGGAAAGATACTCGGCGTGAAAGTCGGGGATGTGCTGACCGTTGAGACACTCGAAGGCGCCAAAGCCATCCGGCAGGTTACGGTTGTCGGCATGGCCAAACAATATCTGGGCGCGATGGGTTACATGAATTTAAACGCGCTCAACCGTCTGATGAAAGAAGGCGATGCCATCTCCGGCGCTTATCTGGTGACGGATGCCCTGTACCGGGAAAAGCTGTTTCGGACCTTTGTAGAAATGCCGCGGGTGGCCGACGTTTATATCCGGCAAAATGAAATCAATAATATTTACGAGGTCATGGCCAAGAGCATGCTTTACTTTACGTTTATCGCTATGCTGATGGCCTGCTCCATCGCTTTCGGCGTCGTTTATAACAGCGCGAGAATTTCCCTGTCTGAACGGAGCCGCGAGCTTTCCTCTCTTCGTGTTTTAGGCTATACACGAGGCGAAATTGCTTATATTCTTTTGGGGGAGCTGGCCATCATTACACTGGCGGCGATTCCGCTGGGGTTTTTTATCGGCTACTGGCTTTGCGCTTATGTTGCTTACGCGCTGGCCTCCGATCTTTTCCGTGTACCGTTGGTGATTGAATTAAAAACTTACGCGGTGGCGGCGTCGGTTGTTATTTTTTCGGCGATGGTTTCCGGCCTGATTGTCCGCCGGAAACTCGATCATCTCGATTTGGTGGAAGTTTTAAAGACAAAAGAGTAATATACCTGCAAGGAGTTTTTGATGAACGGATTATTACGCAGAAAAATACTGATGATCAGCGTTATCCTGATCGTGGTCGCTTTGCTGATTTACGGTTTTCTGCCGAAAACGCAGGACGTTGATATCGCCGTGGTCAAGCGTGGAGCGCTCCAGATCACGATTGAAGAAGAAGGACGTACGCGCCTCAAGGATCGTTTCACCATTTCCGCCCCGACCGCCGGTTATCTGCGGCGCATCGCTGCCAAAGTGGGAGACATCTTACAGAAAGGTCAGGTGGTTGCCGTTCTGGAGCCTCTGCCGTCACAGGCTCTCGATCCGCGCAGCCGCGCGACGGCACAGGCCGCTGTTTCTTCCGCCGAGGCCGCGTTGAAAGCTGCCATGGAAAGAGAACGGGTGGCCAAAACCGATGCCGCGTATCTGGAACAGAAAAGAGAAAGGTTAAAGGCTCTTTATGATAAGGGTTCCATTGCCAAAGATCAGTTTGATCAGATAAGTTCCGAAGCTCAAAAAGCGGGCGCGCTCCAGCTTTCCGTTACAGCGGAAGTGAATCTGGCCAGATCCGAACTGGAGAGGGCAAACATAACGCTGCGGAATTTTTCTGCCGTGCGGGAACGCGGTAATACCGTGGAAGTGAAATCGCCGGTCAGCGGCGCCGTGTTCAGAATTTACCGGGAAAGTGAGGGTGCGGTCAATGTCGGCGAACCGTTGATGGATCTGGGCAATTCCCGGGATCTGGAAGTGCGTGTGGAGGTGCTTTCGTCCGACGCCGTTAAGATTCAAAAGGGAACCGATGTTTTGTTCAAGCGCTGGGGAAAAGACGAACCGCTGAAGGGCAAGGTGCGTCTCGTCGAGCCCGCCGGATTTACCAAAATATCCAGTCTGGGGGTGGAGGAGCAGAGGGTTCTCGTTATTGTCGATATTACATCGCCGCCTGAACAATGGAGTATGCTGGGCGACGGTTTCCGGATGGAAGCTCATTTTGTCATCTGGGAAGGGCAAAATATTCTGCAAATTCCGGCGAGCGCACTGTTCAGATCGGGGGAGAAATGGTCTGTGTTTGTTGTTGAAAGGGGCAAAGCACGCAAGCGTCTGGTGGAAATCGGCCGGAGAAATGGCCTGGCGGCGGAAATTCTTTCCGGTCTGAAAGAAAACGATAGGGTGCTTGCCTATCCGGACGACTCCATCAGCGAGGGAACAAAAATAAGACAGAGAGAATAGAGGTGTTTTAATGAAAATATTTATCATCGTGGGAATGCCTGCGGCTGGAAAAAACATTGCCCGCGTTTACGCGGAATCCAAAGGATTGGTTTACTATGCGACTGGCGACATTGTCCGGGCGGAAGTAAAAAAACGCGGCGTGGAGGGCGATCTTGTCAAGACGGCAAAAATCTCGGATGAGTTGCGCGGCAAGGACGGCATGGGCGTGACCAGACTGGCGCTGGAAAAAGTTCTGGAATCCGGAGCCCGGACAGGCTTTCTGGAAGGCATGCGTTCCTGGCCGGAAATTGAATTGATTCGCGCCAGAGCCCAGTGCGTCGTGGTTGCTTTTCTGGCTCCGAGAAAATTACGTTTTGAGCGTATTTGTTCACGAGGCAGAGCGGATGATTCACCGCAGGCTTTTGACGATCGGGATCAGCGTGAGATTGCCTATGGCACAGCCATTCCCATTGCCCTCGCCGACGCTTATATTCTGAATACAGAAACCATGGATGAGGCCATGCAACAACTTGATGCCATCGTCAAAAAAGAATCTGCCCGTGCAAACTGAACCGGTTATTATAATAAAGCCCCCCTGTCATCATGCCCGGAATAAAACAAAACGGAGATTTCTTTGACATTTTCCGTGTAGATTTCCATCAGGAAAAATGATAGGAGTTCAAACCGTGAAAACATAAAAGTTTATTTTAAATTTTAATCGTAGCGAGAGAGGTTGGTTATGTCTGTTCGTATATTGACTATATTATTCATAGTGACCCTTTTATCCGGGTGCGCCACCGTCTGTAATCATGACGTCACGGGAAATAATGTCAGGGAAATCGCCAGGGATGGACGTTTCATCGCGTATGATGACGGAACGGTCCTGGATACCAGCACCAATCTGATGTGGGCGGCTAGGGATAACGGCAGCGATATCAGTTGGGCGGAAGCCAAGTTTTACTGTGAAACGTATCGAGGGGGTCATTACGACGATTGGCGTCTGCCCACCCTTGAGGAATTGGAAGAGTTGTATGATGAGGGAAAAAGCTCTACGGCAAAATGCAACAACAGCAACAGTATTCATCTTGCAACAAAATTGATCGATGTTTCCTGCTTTTATTCATGGGGATCGGAAACCAATGCCACCACCGGCGAGTCCATTATCTTTGACTTCGGCGCCGGGATCCAGTCAGCCTTTGCCAGTCAGATGACTTATTTTCTCAGAGTCATTCCCGTCCGGACACCGTAATCATTTTTTTTGCTGACGATCAGATTTTTTATCCGCACAATATCTTCATCACGAAAAAGTCATTTGCTCCAGATTTGAGAAAATGACTTTTTCATTTTGCCAGAGGAAACCGATGATGGCCATGTTGATTCTTTGCAGTTCGTGTTCGTAATGCCTGAGAATTTCCAGTGGTAAAACAAGAACGGGCAGCGGCTTTACCGTGGCAGCGGATGTCTGCACAAGCAATTGACCGACGGCGGCCATAACACTTTTTTCCTTTGTATCGGTGACAACTCCAAAAATATGCGAAATTCTGTTTTCAGCGGGATCAACCGCAAAAAGCTCGCTCTCTGTATCATTGCCGATTTTTATTTTACGCCGCCGCAAAAGCGCAGCCAGCGCGCTGACGACCAGATCGTGATCGCAGGCCGCGCTTATTTCATCTTCAGGTAAGGGGGCTATACTGCCGATGAGTTCTTCCCGAAAATTCATTTCTGCAAAATCCATTTCGGTTTGAACGGACTCGGTAGCGGCTGCCTTCATCATTTCAATTTTTTTCACAAACTGTGCCGCCTGCAGGGCAAATCGTTCGGATTGCAGATTGCCAACCACCGCCACCTGGCTGATGGTTCCGCCATCTTCCATCAGCGACCAGACACCCCGGTAGGTTTGTTCGAAAAGCGATTTGCCGACGCCCTTCTTCCCGCCGCCGATTTTCCCGCGGTGAATGACAAAAACATTCCCCCAGTGATCTTCAGCAAACGCTCCGCCGGTTTTTCTGTCTATCCGAGACCAGGGGAAATTAATTTCGGAAGCAATGGAAAGAACGCCGGAGGTGCCCGGTCTGCCTGCTCCGAAAGCGTTCCAGTAACGTACGTCTTTTATGGTTTGAGAAAATTTCCAGATGCCCAGCGCTTCCGACCAGTGAACCCTGGCGGGAAAACTTGCGCCCTGATGACCGAGTTTGACCTTGATGGTCTCATCCACAAAGGGCTTGAACTTTTTGTTGAATTGCACGGCATACTTTTTAATGGCCTTTTGATCAGCAACAACTCTGAGCATAAATTCCCCCTCCTTTTAATTTTTCCCCGGCAGGGTCGGAAAAAAAGAGGAATGACATTTGTGGGGCATAATATAAAAGAAATCTTTTCTAATCCAGCCGTTTTTTGGAACGGGCGATGGCACCGGTGAAAACAATGGCTCCCAAAATGGTCAGGGCGAGGTATTGCGGCCAGAGTACATCCAATCCAACCCCTTTGAGGAAAATATTCCGGGTGATGACCAGAAAAAATCTCAGGGGATTGAGATAGGTAAGCCACTGCACCATTTCGGGCATATTGGAAATGGGGAAGACAAAACCGCTGAGCATAAAAAACGGAAGGAAGAAAAAGAAGGCTGTCATCATGGCCTGCTGTTTGGTTGAGGATATGGTCGAAATAAACAGCCCTATTCCCAATGTGCTTAACAAAAATAAGCTCGCAGCAAAAAAGAGAAGCAAAAAACTTCCCTTGAAAGGGATCTCAAACCAGTAAACGGCAACACCGGTTACGGCAAAAAGCTGGATCAGCGCGATAATCGTATAAGGGATGGTTTTGCCGATGATGAACTCATAGGATTTTAAGGGCGTTACGATAAGCTGCTCCATGGTACCGTCTTCCTTCTCTCTGATCACCGCGATGGAGGTCAGAATAAAACTCGTCAGCATGATCAGAAAAGCGACAATACCGGGAACGAAAAAGTACTGGCTGTCGAGATTCGGGTTGTACCAGGTCCTGATCCGCGCATCGACTTTACCGTAACGCATATTGACGGGATAAAGTTTATACAGTTCTTCCCGGTTGAATTTATCCAGAACAGACAAAATATAGGCAACTCGGACGGCGCTCATATTGCTCATGCTTCCGTCAACCAAAAACTGAACCGGAGCGGTCTGTCCCGCTCTGATTACCGATGCAAAATCCCGGCTGATTTTGACGCCGACATCAATTTTTTGCTGAAGCAATAGTTCCGTCATCTGATTTTCATTGGCCACCGCATGGGTTTCATGAAAGATGTTGCTACTGGTAAAGTTGTCGATCAGGGAGCGGCTCTCATAGGTTTTGGAATAATCCAGAACCGCCATCCGGACATTCCGGATATCGTAATTGACGACGTAACCGAAAACCAGCATCATAACAAAGGGCATGACAACCATCAGCGCGCGGTTGCGCTTATCACTGAAAAGCTGAATAAATTCCTTTCGCACCAGTTCCCGGATTCTTAACCAGCTCATAAACCTTCCCTTTTCAGCATTTTATAATTTAAAAAAGTCAGCACGGAAAACATCACCAGCAAAACCAGCAGGCTCGGCCACAGATACGCAAATCCGAGATTGCGCAAATAAATCCCCGATAAAATGTCAATGAAATACCGCGCCGGGATAATCAGGGTGATTGCCTGAATAACCTTCGGCATATTAATGATGGGGAAAACAAAGTTGGAAAGCAGAAATGACGGCAAATACGTGGTCAGGATCGCGATCTGGTTGGCCATCAATTGAGATTTTGTCACATTGGAAATCAAAAGCCCCAGGGATAAAGCGACCATTAAATAAAGAGAGGAGGAGAGAATCATCAGCCAGAAGTTTCCTTTCATAACGATGCCGAACAACAATTGCCCCAGTAAAATAGCTATTAAAACATCCGTTAATCCGATGAAAAAATAAGGAACGGCTTTGCCCAAGAGCAGTTCTCCCGCCTTGACCGGCATGGATTTGATGGTTTCCATCGTGCCGTTTTCATATTCGCGGGCAATGACCAGAGACGTGAGCAATGCGCCGACGATCATAATAATGACCGCTATAATGCCCGGGATAATGAAATTCCGGCTCTCCAGATCTTCGTTAAACCAAATGCGGATGCGACCATCCACCGGAGGATTGATCGATTCGCGGCCCTGACGGTTCAAAAAATTGATCAGAAGTTTTTGATTATAATGCGCGATGAAAGAGGTAACATATCCGCGGATGATATTGGCGAAATTGGGATCACTGCCATCAATGATTATCTGGATCGGAGTCTCGCGATCCGCACCGAGATTTTTCGTAAAATCAGACGGGATGACAATCGCTATTTTTGTCCGATCGTGATCCAGCGCGCCGGTGGCCTCCTTCGTACCGGTGAGTATGCCCGATACGTGAAAATAGGGAGAAGCGTCGAGTTTGCTGATAAAATCGCGGCTGAGTTCCGATTTGTCGTAATCAACAAAAACAGTCTCCACATTGTCCACATCCAGGCTGAGCGCGTAACCGAAAAGAATGATCAGAAGCAAAGGAATGGCAAACGCGAGATAAAGACTGCGGTAGTCGCGAATCAGGTGATAGAATTCCTTGCGGACGATGGCCTTGAGCCTGATAAACTTCACATCTCTTCCCTCTTCATCAACTTAATAAACGCGTCATTTAAGTCCGCCTCCGGTTTTTCCGGACAGACCCCGGAAATAATTTCCGCCGGTGTTCCTGACGCCACAATGCGGCCTTCGTTAATCATGACGATTCTTTCGCAGAAACGCGCTTCATCCATATAATGTGTCGTGACAAATATGGTCATTCCTCCCGCGGCGAGCTGCTTGATGAAATTCCAGAAATTTCCGCGGGTGACCGGATCGACACCCGACGTCGGCTCATCCAAAAACAGAATATCCGGTTTATGTAAAAGCGAACAACCGAGCGCGAGACGCTGGCGCCAGCCCGGCGGCAATTCCCGGGTCTTGCGATCACGGACTTTTTGCAGATTGGCCATATTCAGCACCCAGTCAATACGTTCCGGCCACTGCTTTTGCGGAACATTGTAAACACCCAGATAGAAGCGCAGATTCTCAAAGGGCGTCAGGTCTTCATAAAGGGAAAACTTCTGCGACATGTAGCCGATAGACTGCTTAACGTCTTCCGCCTCTTTGATGATGTCATGTCCTGCCACGGTGCCGCCGCCGGATGTCGGCGTAATGATGCCGCAAAGCATACGGATCGTCGTGGACTTGCCGGACCCGTTTGCGCCCAGAAATCCGAAGATCTCTCCTTTTTTTACTGAAAAAGTAATTTTATTGACGGCAATGAACTTGCCGAACTTTTTTTCCAGATTACTGACCGATATGGACTCAGAGGCGGAACGTGTCATGGGCAACCTCCTGATCCACTTCGGTGATGCGGGCTACAATGAATTGTTCCAGATCGGCGTATTGCCCGCGCATTCCTGCCGGTGTTGCTGAATGCAGAATAACAGCGTTGTGCATCAGCGCCAGCCGGTCGCATTTTTCTCCTTCATCAAGATAGGCGGTGGAAACCAGAATTGTCATGCCCTCTTGTCTCATATTCCCCAGGATGTCCCAGAATTCATGGCGCGACACGGGATCCACGCCGTTGGTCGGCTCGTCTAGGATCAAGAGCTGCGGTTCGTGCACCAGGACGCAAGCCAAGCCCAGTTTCTGTTTCATACCACCGGAAAGATTGCCGGCCAGCCTGTCCGTAAAAGGCAGCAAGTTGGAAAATCCCAGATATTTTTCACGGCGGTCTTTTCTTTCATTGCGCGGTACATCGAAGACATCCATGAAAAACTGCATGTTCTCATCGACGGTCAGATCCTGGTAAAGCCCGAAGCGCTGAGGCATGTAGCCAATCAGGTTTTTGATTTCCTGCTTCCGGGCTACAACGTCAAGACCGTTCACAAGGATTTGACCCTGCGTCGGCCTGATCATGGTGGCAATCATTCTCAGAAGAGTGGATTTCCCCGCACCGTCAGAACCAACCAGGCCGAAAATACTGCCTCGCTCAACAGTTAAAGAAATGTCTTTGACCGCTTCGGCAAGATTAAAACGCATGGTAACGTTTTTGACCTGAACCATCGGCAAAGAATTTTCCGGGGATTCTGCCATCTCAGCACTCCTCCGTTATTTAAGCCAGGCGTCGGCAGGCATTCCCGCTTTGAGCTCCAGGTTGGGATTGTCAATAGAAACTTTAACCAGATAGACGAGCTTCACTCTTTCTTTTTTCGTTTGAATGATTTTAGGTGTAAATTCTCCTTCGGGAGAAACAAATGAAACCATGCCGCTGTAAGTTTTCCCGGGAAACGTATCGACTTGCACATCGACTTTCTGGCCAGGCTTGACCTTGCCGATTTCGGTTTCATCCACGAAAATTTTCAGGTCAACGCGGGAAGGATCGGAAACGGTGATGACTTCCCGGCCCACGGTGACCGTCTCACCCGGTTCGATATTACGGCTGGTAACGATACCTTTCACGGGCGATTTCAGTTGAGTATAATCCAGTTGGATGGAAGCCTGATTCAAGGACGCCTGAGCCGCGTTGATTTGCGCTGCCGCTACTTCAATTTCCTGCCGGACAGCATCAATTCGGGTCAAATTGCCCTCAGCCAATTTTAAAACAGATTGACTTTCTTCCAGGCGTGATTGCGCGATATCATACTGCAGCTTCAAGGCATCCCGTTCCTTTTCCGAAACAACTCCCTTGCCGAACAAATCTTCAAAACGTCTGTAGTTCTTTTCGGCATTTTTAAATGTATCCTTTGCGCTTTGCACGCCGGCCTTTGCCCGGGCCACCTCCGAAGGAAGTGTTTTCTGATTGACGGCCAGTACGGTTTCCAGTTGCTGCTTCGTTTTTTGCGATCGCTCCAGGTTCGCTCTGGCTTGTGCGAGACGCGATTCAAATTCCGCCCGGTCGAGCTCAGCGAGTATCTGATCTTTCGCAACAGCCTGTCCTTCATCCACATTGATCTTCAAAACGCGTCCGGGAGCCTGAAAAGACAAGTTTGACTGCGTTGCTTCTATGGTTCCGGAATAATAAAGCTCTTTTTGCTGATTATTCTTCTGCCCGACATAAACCAGCGAACCGACTGTGACAAAAAGAATGATAAAAACGACAGCAATAATTCTTTTTTTCAAAGCTTCTCCTCCTTATTTCCCCTGTTAATTTTCTCTACCGCTCCCACTGTTGATCATGTTTTTATCGCCTTGAGCACGAGCTTCGTCACTTCCTGACCCAAACCCGTCTTCAGGTTTTTATCAAGGGCTTTCAGCGCTTCCGGGACCCATAACTGCTTATCCTTGATTGCTGAACCTTTTTTATAAAAGAGAATTGTTCCCATAATCATCATATGGATAAGAAAGGGTACGGTCTCTGTAAACACGCCTTTTTTTCTTCCTTCTTCGAGAATACCGGCCAGAATAGCCAGGATGGACGCCATATCTTCCATGACAAGACGGGGGAGTGTCGCACCGCCTGAGGCAACCTCGCGCATCATAATCGGAGGCAATTCCGGATTTTTATCCACGACGTCAACGATAAAGTTGATATAGGCTTTCAGCTTTTCATCCGAACGGTTTGCATGCGCGACAGCCTGAGCGATGCCTTGTGCGGTGTTGCCGATAATCTGATGAATGACATTGGCATAGAGCGTGTCTTTATCGCCAATCTGATAATAAATGGTTGCTTTATTCACACCGGCACGTGCAGCAATTTCATCAACATGCGCACCGCTGTAACCTTTTTTCGGCAAACACCGACCGCGCCGCTTTGAGAATTTTCTCAGCCGTTTGTCCCGGTTTTTCTATATCAATTACTTTTTTAATCAAGACCCATACCCCGTCATTTTTCAACCGAATAGTTTAACCAAACGTTTAAATATTATGAAAAATATGTCAAGAGATTTTTTAATGAGATCCAAATTTCGGAAACAAAGTGCACTGAAATTTGATGGTCGAATTATCCCCGAGGCGAAGCCGAGTGGAATAAATGTGGATTGCATTACTGCCGCTTGCGCCGGAGTGGCTCATTATGATTGACAGAAACATCCGTGCTTTTAATGTGACTTGAGCTATATTTGAATTGACAGAGAGAATTCAATCAAGTCATTGTTCATACCTGCCAATTTTACCTATTTATATCGCTTTATCTTGTTGTATGGCAGTCCCTTTTTGCTGCGTAGAAAATTGTATATGGGTGACAAGTTAATGTAGTATTTTAAATTAGTAGACATATCCAAGTTTGGATTAAATAAATACACTGATACCCTGGATTCGCTTGCATATCTTGCATTATATGGCAAAGGTGGGCCGGTTGGAGTGATCTTGGAGAGTGATACAAGCTCAGCACGGAGAAATGGAGAGGCAATAACGCTATGCATAAAAGGTGAGTTTCGCATCACTTTCTTGTGATAAGGTATGGCAATTATATTTGCAAAAATTGCTACAAGTAACAATGCCGCGAGAACGTTCTGGGGAACGCGGAATGTTTTACAAACTAATGGCAGAATAAATAGCATGAAAACACAAACGAGCACAACGCTCGGTAATTGATAGTATCCGCCACGCATTACGTCTGGCATCATCAAGGGAGGGTGCCGAGCGACCATCAAACCGTCTATGACAAAATTTTCTACCATCAGCAGAATGAAGCAAAAGCCAATCAACAATCCATGACGGGTTAGTTTAAAAATGGCGATGCAGAGCATGATGAGAAAAATAGCAATGACAACGCGAGGAACATTACCAAATAGAAATCGGATTGTGTCCAGGTGCAACAAAGTGCCATTCCAAAGATATTTAATGTAATGTTCCGCTGCATCGGTTTGTTGATAGTTGGCAAAAGCGCTATGTGCATGAAACCAAGTGTATTGAGCGACAAGTTTTGGCAGTACATTGATGCTGAGAAATAAATACGTTATTGACGCAAATAATCCAGATAAGAAAGACAGATAAGCCGGACGAGAATCAGTGAATAAAGCCCAGACAAATGCGATACTGCTCAACATGGCAATAAAAGCAAACCCCTGTGGATCAGATAGGCAGGCCAGAAGAGCTAAGACAAAGATTATTGCGAAATCACGAAATCGTAATGGTTGATTTTGCGAAATGATACGGAAGGAATAGAGTCCTGCTAGAATAAAGAAGAATGTAGCTGCAATTTTGGCGTCCCTGAAAAGATTACCAGCAAAAAACACATTAGGGTTCGTCCATAAAAGTGCCAGCATAAGGGTTGCAATAATCGGAGGAACCTTGGCATAATAAGTTGCAAAAAACCATATGGCCGCTGAAAGAATAAAGAGCATGACCATCGTGGAGATTGAAATAAATGATGGTATGCTCAAAGAATACAAAAAGTAAAATATATGAGCGTCAATATTTTCAAAAAAATGACTTACTGGTCGAGCCATATAATCAGTTGAGTCTATCACGTTGGGACACAGTATCTTTGAGAGATAAGGACGGTAGCTTAGATGATCAACCAAGTAATGATCGGTTTCTGCACCCAGGACTGGATCGCGTGTATAAATGGACAAAACCGCGATTATGAGAACAAGAATGATGGTAATCCACGCCCAGTGATACTTTTGAAGAGTGAGATTTGTACCCATGCTTATTTCCTTCTTTATGGCTCATGTATTGATTAATATTTTTTAAAAAAAATAACCTTTTATGTCAATTACTATTACCAAGAACTATGGATGTGCGGCGACGATATTGGTCGGGTTTTTATTTTTTACAGATTAAAAGAAAGCGTTATTGATAAGAATAGAGATTTGTTTCTTTTCAGGAAAACTTTTCCCACATTGAGAGACCGGAAACCAGCAGCTTCATCATCGTAGCTTTCAATCGATCAATCTACAATAATTTATATGCTGATTGGGCTTGTCATTACCCACTATCAATAATATTGGGAAGTCGTCTGATTTGATGATGCCCATGTTAAAGGTTGATTACAAAATTAATAATGTATCAAGCAGTAATTTTATCCGTCTAAAATAGAAAACCGGCGATTGGTGATGAAATCAATCACCGGCATTGCTTGTTTGGTGGTGACTATCGGTGGTAAATTAATTAGATGGAACCGTTCCCCGAATTTCCGTTAAATGAAACCCGACGCCATAACCTGTCATTTTTGTATCATCGGGACACAGGCGCGGCTACCCTGCGTATCGCAGACGAAGGTTTTGTTCGGCTCTATTTGGCCATTGATAAATAGCGCAACGCAATCCGCGGCTGAATCGCAATTTTTCGGGCAGGTATTGCCTTTGCACAAGTACGGATGACAATCGGTTTTGCTGCTATCAGGCGGCAGTCCTTACAACACTTGACACCCATGGTTAGCTTAAATGCTGTTGAGGATAATTAGCGGAAATTATGAAATGAAAGCCATCTTGGAGAAAAAAACACATCCAATGCTTATTTTGATTGTGAGACTCAAATTTCAAAAACGAATAACCTGAAGGTCACTATAGGTGTATTGAAATTTGTAAGTCGAACAATCCCGCATAGCGGAGGGTATGATAACCCAAAGCCTGCTGCGGAATTATGACCCATGGCTTGCCCTGGGTTTCATACCCGTGATTTGGCTTTTTTCAGCAGGGTTTCAATCTTTTTATCTTTCTCCAACCAGAGGTTTTGCACCCACTTATGCATGGCATCGCGAAACGCCGGATCGTTTTCATAATCACCGTTCAAAAGATTTTTCGGAATTTCCAGGGTTCTCATGTGAACAGTGATGCGTTTGACTTTGCCACACAGAAATTCACCGAATCCGGGAATGCCATCCGGATAAACAATGGTGATATCCAGAAGCGAATGAAACTTTTCTCCCAGTACATTAAACGCCAGCGCCAGGCCACCCGATTTGGGACGGAGCAGGTATTTGTATTCGCTTTTCTGCTTGTCATGTTTTGCAGGGGTAAAACGTGTGCCTTCCAGAAAATTCATGACGCTGGTGGGAATGGTGGCGAACTTCTCGCAAGCTTTGCGCGTTGTTTCAAAGTCCTTGCCCGCCTGCTCCGGATGCTGTTTCAGATATTCAGCGCTGTGCCGATACAAAAAGGGAAAATCCAGCGCCCACCAGGCAAATCCCATAAAGGGCACCTTGATGAGTTCCCGTTTGATAAAGAATTTCAGGAGAGGAATTTTGCGGTTCAACAGATGCTGCATCACCAGAATATCCACCCAAGACTGATGATTGCTGACCACCAGATACCAGCCGTTGTAATCGAGATGTTCCGCGCCCTGCACATCCCATTCGGTTTTCTGGGTCAGCCACATCCAGCCGCTGTTGCCGGCAATCCAGTTTTCCCCGATCCATTGAAGAATTTTATTGATGACTTTCAACAAGGGCGGCCAGGGAATCAGGATTTTAGGAATGGAAACAATGAACAAGAGAGTAACCCAGAACAAGACATTTAAGGTCAGCAGCAGACCGGCGATCACGCCGATAATTTTTGGCGGTAAAAAATTCAACATATGAATATTCCTAAAAAAATAAAATATTTACATTAATTTGGGGGAGCATAAGAAAAAGAGGTTTACAAGTCAAGAAAATTATAGCATAGTCCCGACAAATTACGACACCCGTCTTTGAGAAATAACCGGTTGTGTTCAAAACTGTTATAAATCTGTTCAATCAGTTATAAACCATAACCTAAAAGGATGCAGAAGGATGAAGAAAAATCATTTACGCAATATTGCCATCATTTCCCATGTCGATCACGGCAAAACCACGCTGCTTAACGCCATGCTCAAGCAGACCGGCGTTTTTCACGCCAATCGTGTGGTGGAGGACCGCGTGATGGATTCGATGGATCTGGAAAGAGAACGCGGCATCACCATTATGGCTAAAAATACCGCCGTCAATTATAACGGTGTAAAAATCAATATTGTGGATACGCCCGGCCATGCCGATTTTGGCGGCGAGGTGGAACGCAGCCTCAACATGGTTGACGGAGCGATTCTGCTGGTTGACGCCAGCGAAGGACCGTTGCCGCAGACTCGCTTCGTTTTAAAAAAGGCGCTTGGACTGCACCTGCCCATTATCCTGGTTATCAACAAAATCGATCGCAGCGACGCAAGAATTGAAGAAGTCATCAATGAAACTTATGACCTTTTTATTGATCTTGGAGCGGAAGAAAATCAAATTGAGTTCCCGATCCTTTACACCAATGCCAAAATTGGAATAAGCCACAAAAAATTGGGCGATGACAGCACGGATTTGTCGTCGCTGCTTCAGACCATCATCGAATACATGCCTCCTCCCACCGGTAACGATGAAGATATTCCTCAGTTTCTGGTTACCAATCTCGATTATGATCCTTATGTCGGGCAGATTGCTGTTGGGCGCCTGCAGAGCGGCAGACTGGAAATGAACAACAACTACAGTCTCTGTGCGATAGATAAAATAATTCCGGGGGTTAAGTTCACCGCTCTTTATACGTTCTATGGTCTGACGAAAAAACAAACCGATACAGTGGAATCCGGTGATATTATCGCTCTGGCGGGAGTGGATAATGTTAAAATCGGCGATACGATTTCATCCTTCACCGATCCGAAACCGCTGCCCCGCCTGCTTGTAGATGAACCAACCGTGTCCATGATGTTTTACGTCAACGACGGTCCGTTTGCCGGAAAAGAGGGAAAGTATTTAACATCTCGCCATCTTCTTGAACGGCTGGAGCGGGAAGCGCTGCGCAATGTTGCCATCAAAATCAAAAAAACGGAAAGAACAGACGCCTTTGAGGTCTGCGGACGCGGCGAACTGCAAATGGCGGTGCTCATCGAAACCATGCGCCGCGAAGGCTACGAGTTGATGGTTTCACGCCCGCGGGTCATCACGCGGGAAATAAAAGGCAAAACGTATGAACCGGTGGAGAGGCTCTTTCTGGATATTCCCGAAGAATTTGTCGGGAGAATCACCGAGAAACTCTCTATCCGAAAAGGGCGTATGGAAAGTCTCGTCAACAAAGGTTCGGGACGGGTCAGCATGGAATTTCTGATTCCCTCCCGCGGATTGATCGGTTTTCGCAGTCAGTTTCTGACGGACACCAAAGGCGGTGGCGTGATGAATTCTTTGCTGGAAGATTATGCACCTTGGGCGGGAGCGATTCCCCAGCGCCTGAGTGGTGTGCTGGTTGCCGACCGTCCCGGCCGGGTCACCTCCTACGCCAGTTACGCGATGGAAGATCGCGGCGAGATGATTGTGGAAATCGGCACGGAAGTTTACGCGGGAATGATTGTTGGCGAACGCAACCGGAGCTCCGATCTTAATGTAAACATCATCAAAGAAAAGAAATTGACCAATATGCGGGCATCCACCTCGGACGCAACAGTCATTTTGCGCCCTCCGCATGTTCTGTCGCTGGATCAGGCTATCGAATTCATTGCGGAAGACGAACTTGTGGAGATAACTCCCAAGAGCGTTCGCTTGAGAAAAATGGAGCTCGACGCGACCAAACGTCAGATGAAAAGCCGCAAAGAAGAATAATGGAAAAATCGCCTGGTATGGGTCTGGCCGGCGAAGCACTTATCGCTGGTTCAGGCTTATAGCCAGAATCTAAAAGTTCCGGAGCAAGCAGCATGCTCCATCTTTGAATTCAGAAAGAGAATGGATGCCTGTCTGAAAATTTCGGGCATGGCCGATAACCCAAAATCAAATGATAACTGAAATCGAAAAAAATTTTTACCGCATCACGTTGCGTATGCCTTACCGCCTGAGACATGTGAACGCCTACCTTTTCGCTCAGGACGGGAAACTGGCCCTGTTCGACACCGGACTCAACACACCCGGTTCTTATGAAACACTGCAAAGGGATCTGGCCGGTATTGATTTCGGCCTTCAAGACATCCAACACATTTATCTGACGCATGTACACACCGATCACTGCAGTATGGCGGGGCTTCTACAAAATGCATCAGGCGCAAAAGTCCATCTCTCCCGAGCGGCTTTTGCAGAATATCGGCATTTTCGGGAAAGTGACCCGGCTGTAACGCAGTTAAGAAAGTTCTATGCGCGCCATGGCATGTCTTCTCATTTTATTGACCTGATTGTCGAAGAATACGAGGATATTCGGGGCATTATTACCGAATTTCACGCGGACTTTTTTCTGTGCGACGGCGATCATTATGAATTCGGCAACTGGAAATTCAAAACCGTTGAAACGCCCGGACACGCTGCGGGACATGTTTGCTTTTTCTTCCCGGAAAAAGGTTTTTTACTGGCCGGTGATCACATTTTACCCTACATTGCGCCGATTCTCAGTCCGAACATATTCGATAATCATTTTCATCCCCTTTCAACATATCTCAACTCATTAAACGCTGTTGAAAAATTGCCTGTTACCACAATCTACCCGGGACACGGTAATTCATTTGTCGATTGTAATGAAAGACTGTTCGACATCCGCCAATACCACCAAAAAAGAAAGCTCGCTGTTCTGGATCATGTAAACAAACAGCCTAAAACCACCTATGAGATTTCACAGGAAATGGTCGGCCCCAATCTTTCCGAATTCGACAAATTTCTGGCCTTGAACGAAATCCTGACGTATTTAAAGGAACTGACAGCCGAAGGCCTCATACAAGAAGATCTGTCCGGCAATATTTTGGTTTACGTCAGGATGTGAGGATAATGGTTGACAGATAGCGCATAATGATTAATATACGCGCCCGTCCTTAAAAGATTAACGGATTAAAAGATTCCTTATTCCGGCCGATCGGAATTCGGGAAGACATTCTGGAATATAATTTTGAGCAAGCAACTGCAAAAAGAAATAGAACGCCGCCGAACCTTCGGCATTATCAGCCATCCGGACGCGGGGAAAACCACGCTAACGGAAAAGCTGCTGCTTTTCGGCGGCGCCATTCAGATGGCCGGCGCCGTTAAGGCACGCAAGGCTTCCAAGCATGCGTTAAGCGACTGGATGGCCATTGAAAAAGACCGCGGCATTTCCGTCACCTCGTCGGTTATGAAATTTGAATACGCGGATTGCGACATCAACCTTCTGGATACACCCGGTCATCAGGATTTTTCCGAAGACACCTATCGCGTACTCACCGCCGTGGACAGCGCGCTGATGGTGATTGACGGCGCTAAAGGCGTCGAGACACAAACCCAAAAACTGATGGAAGTCTGTCGTCTGCGCAATACGCCGATTATTACCTTCATCAACAAACTTGACCGCGACTGTCTGCCGCCGCTGGATATCCTCTCGGATATCGAAGATAAACTGCAGATCGAATGTTCACCGCTTTCCTGGCCGATTGGTATGGGAAAACGCTTCAAGGGTGTTTACAGCATTTATGACAAAAAACTTCACCTGTTCACGCCGGGAAAAGCGAGGCGTTCGGACGAGGGCGTCGTTATTCAGGATTTATCCGATCCGCTGCTGGATGAATTGCTGGAGAGTCAGGCCGATGAGTTGCGCGAGGAAGTGGCTCTGCTGGAAGGCGCTGCCAATCCCTTTGAATTGAAAGAATATCTGAAAGCCAGCCAGACACCGGTTTTCTTCGGCAGCGCCATCAATAACTTCGGTGTCAAGGAACTGCTCGACGCTTTTGTGGATATCGCCCCGCCACCGGTTGTGCGTCCGACAACAACCAGAGATGTGAACCCGGATGAAGATGACTTTTCCGGCTTTGTCTTTAAAATTCAAGCCAACATGGATCCGGCGCATCGGGACCGCATCGCTTTTATGCGGATCTGTTCAGGGCATTTCCAGCGCGGCATGAAAGTCATACATCACCGCATCGGAAGAGAAGTATCGCTCGCCAATGCCACGATTTTCATGGCGCAGAACCGCACCAATATTGAAGAGGCCTATCCCGGCGACATCATCGGCATCCATAATTACGGTACCATTAAAATCGGTGATACCTTTACGCAAAAAGAACCGTTGAAATTCACCGGCATTCCGCATTTCGCGCCGGAGCATTTCTGCCGTGTGCGGCTGAAAGACCCGCTGCGCATGAAGCATCTGCAAAAAGGACTGATTCAGCTCTCCGAAGAAGGGGCGATTCAGGTTTTCAAACCCCTGTGGGGTTCGGATAATATTCTGGGCGCTGTCGGCGCTCTGCAGTTTGATGTCACCATGTCGCGACTCAAGGATGAATACAGCGTTTATGCAGATTACGAAAAGGCCGATTACGCGGCCGCCCGCTGGGTCACCTGCGATGATGCCAAAATCATGGAAGATTTTCAAAAGAAGAATCAGACCAACCTGGCCTTCGATACCGAAGGAAACCTTGTTTACCTGGCATTAAGCGAATGGCGTCTTTCACATACCATGGAAGAATGGCCGAAGGTTAAATTTCACAAAACGATGGAAAAAAGCTGATTGTTTTTAACGTGATTTATTTTCTATTGCACTGGTCAATGATCAATGACTAAAACAAACAAAAAGCCCGTTCCTTTGAGGTCACGAGCTTATTTGTTGAAGATTTTGCCGTTTTTACTTTGCTATTTTTGTCACAACGCTGTGGAACAACGTGAGAGCACCGTATCAAACTATAAACAAAAATCAAGAAATATTTTTTTAAATATTTTCTTCTCATTTAATCCATAAAATAAACAAATAGTTCGGGACTAAAAAAATATTGACTTGGCAATTGAAAATTATGAAATTTGTTCTTGACAAGGCAGAAAAAAAGCGTATTTTGCAGAAAATATAAGGATTACCTTTATAAATCTTTGAAAGGAGGTTTGCCTATAATGAAAAAAATATTTGCTATTTTTGTAGCTATGATGCTCGTCGCTTCTTTGTCTCTTTCAGTAGTAGGATGCAAAAAAGCTGAAGAACCGGCTCCGGCTCCGGCCGTTGAACAACCGGCTCCGGCTCCGGCCCCGGCTCCTGAAGCTGCACCGGCTCCTGCTCCCGCAGCTGCACCGGCTCCTGCTCCCGAAGCTGCACCGGCTCCTGCTCCTGCAAAATAATTTAAAAACAAATTTGCAGATGAATATCGGGTCTTAACTTTTTAGTTAAGACCCGATTTTTTTCTTAGCCAAATATCCGGTATTTTTTTAGTATCCCTTAGGTATCGTCATCAAAGTTTAAAAAAATAGTCATTGAAGTTTTAATTGATTTAACGTAGTCAAATCGTCACAGGTAGTGGTCCTAAAAAATGAGGAGGCCGTTAATGTTACTGTTTCCATTGTTTTTCGGGGCAGATGAGACATTAACCCATATCAGGAGGAAACTAATCATGAGTAACGGCGCTCCAAAAATAACAGACATTAAGATCAATACTCAGAATCTTTACAAGGAAGAAGCGTTCACCGATTTGACTTTTGCCACCATCAGACGCCTATCCCCGGTCAAAATCGATGGCTCCCCCGACGATAGCCGGGCACAAATCTTCACAGGCTTAACCCAGTTAATGTCACCCAATGGTCCGATTCCGGTTCAGTGTCTAATCGAAGGCGCAAAAACCTTAAGCGAAGCGGCAGAAAAATTACCGGCCGCCATTGAAAAAACCGTTCAGGCCATGATTGCCGAGGCGAAAGAAATGGAACGCGAGGAAGCGTCAAAAATCATCGTTCCCTGAAATCAATAAACAGGATGGTTTTATTACAAGAACCGGCTGCTTATTTCAATCTTTTGTCCATACCCGTAAAGCCGCAATCCGGCTGGTAACAGGTCACATTCAGAAATTCGCATTTCTGTTTGCAGACCGGGCAGACTTCCGGAGGCTGTATTTCCACAATCGTGTTCCCGCAATTGCTGCATTTCCAGGTATTTGCGGGAACAGGTGTTTTGTTGTCTGTCATTGCCGTATTTTCTCCTTATGCATTATTTTAAAAACCTTAAAAAAACAGTTAGATAGACATTTTTTTGGTTTCCTGACGAATGTGCTTGATATTATACATCACTTTCGGTAAACGAATATACCATTTTTTTTCGGGGTACAATAATGTCTAAAAAAACCATCAAAAATGACCTGGCGGGCTTGACGCTTCTGGGCAGGGCCGCCAAACCGGTACGCAAACTGGAGACATTTCCCAATCACAATGAAAACCGCGATTATATGGTCACCCTGCAGACGGAAGAGTTTACCTGTGTATGCCCGAAAACCGGTCAGCCGGATTTTGCCAAAATCAAAATTCAATATATCCCGGATAAGAAAATTGTCGAATCCAAATCACTGAAACTTTATTTGTGGTCGTTTCGTCATGAAGGTGTTTTCCACGAACATGTCACCAATATCATTCTGGATGATGTGGTCGCCGCGCTTAAACCTCGCTGGTGCAGGGTCAGTGCTGAATTCGCCGTGCGCGGCGGAATCGGCATCACCGTTGATGCGGAGTACAAAAAATGACAGATATGAAGACCCAAATTTGTGTCGGGGATAGTACATATAACCCCACTTAACTTCGCACGTGGGATAATTCGTCCAACAGATTTCAGCGCGCTTCGCTTCTGAAATCTGGGACTCATTAGAAAGGATACTAAATGGGACAAAGAACAGATATCAAAAAAGTGTTGATTATCGGCTCGGGGCCTATCGTCATCGGACAGGCCTGCGAATTCGACTATTCAGGAACTCAGGCCTGCAAGGCGCTGCGCCAACTCGGTTACAAAATCGTGCTGGTTAATTCCAACCCGGCAACCATCATGACCGACCCGGGCATGGCCGATGTCACCTATATCGAACCGTTGAATGTTCAGGCTTTGACGGAAATTATTGAAAACGAAAAACCGGACGCGATTCTCCCCAATCTGGGCGGTCAGACCGGTCTTAATCTGACGTCGGAACTTTATAAAAAAGGCGTTCTGGAAAAACATGGGGTGGAAGTCATCGGTGTGCAGGTTGATGCAATCGAACGCGGCGAAGACAGAATCGCCTTTAAAGAAACCATGAATAAACTCGGCATTGAAATGCCCAAGAGTGAACCTGCGACTTCGGTTGAAGAAGCCGAAAAAATTGCCGCTCAAATGGGCTATCCGGTTGTCATCAGACCGGCCTATACAATGGGAGGCACCGGCGGAGGCATCGTTTATAATCTGGAAGAGTTGCGCACCATTGCCAGTCGCGGCATTTCCGCGAGCCTCATCGGTCAGATTCTGATTGAAGAATCGGTCATTGGCTGGGAGGAACTGGAACTGGAAGTCGTTCGCGACGCCAAAAATCAGATGATTACAGTCTGCTTCATTGAAAATGTCGACGCGATGGGAGTCCACACCGGAGATTCCTACTGCACAGCGCCTATGCTGACCATCTCTCCTGAATTGCAGAAGCGTTTGCAGGATTATTCTTATAAAATTGTGGAAGCCATTCAGGTGATTGGCGGCACCAATGTGCAGTTCGCGCACGATCCCAAAACCGACCGTGTGGTCGTCATTGAAATCAACCCGCGAACGTCGCGATCTTCCGCTCTGGCTTCCAAGGCCACCGGATTCCCGATTGCTTTGATTTCTTCAACGCTCGCTTCAGGCATCACGATGGACGAACTTCCCTACTGGCGCGACGGCTCTCTTGAAAAATACACGCCGTCGGGAGACTACGTTGTTGTGAAATTCGCCCGTTGGGATTTTGAAAAATTCCCCGGCTCCGAAGACAGGTTGGGCACGCAGATGCGCGCTGTCGGCGAAGTCATGAGTATCGGCAAGAATTACAAAGAAGCGTTCCAGAAAGCCATTCGCTCACTCGAGAAAAAACGCTACGGCCTTGGCTTTGTCAAAGACTTCCATTCAAAATCGCTGGAAGAACTGATGGAAATGCTTTCCGAACCGTCCAGCGAAAGACAGTTTATTATGTATGAGGCGCTGCGCAAGGGTGCTGCCGTCGATGTGCTGTCAACTAAAACCTATATCAAAAAGTATTTCATCGAACAGATGAAGGAACTGGTCGAACTGGAAGAAAAAATCCTGCAGTACAAGAAAAAGAAACTGCCCGATGACTTGTTGATTCAGGCCAAAAAAGACGGATTTGCCGACAAATATCTGGCGCAGATTCTGGGAAAAGATGAAGAAGAAATCCGTAAACAACGAATCACGCTGGGCATAACGGAAGCGTGGGAAGCGGTGCCGGTCAGCGGCGTGAAAAACGCGGCTTATTACTTTTCCACCTACAACGCACCGGATACCGTTTCTGTAACGAAAAACCGCAAAATCATGGTTCTGGGTGGCGGGCCTAATCGTATCGGCCAAGGCATCGAATTTGATTACTGCTGCGTGCATGCGGCATTTGCCCTGCGTGACGAAGGCATTGAGTCCATCATGGTCAACTGTAATCCGGAAACGGTTTCAACGGATTATGATACATCCAACAAGCTTTACTTTGAACCCCTGACGGTAGAAGATGTCCTCAGTATCTATGAAAAAGAAAAACCGGAAGGCGTGATTGTGCAGTTTGGCGGACAGACACCGCTCAACATCGCTGCGGAACTCGCCAAAGCCGGTGTGAAAATCATCGGCACCTCGCCGGAAACCATTGACCTTGCGGAAGACCGCGACCAATTCCGCATGATGATGGACAAACTGGGCATCCCCATGCCGAAATCCGGCATGGCCAGCAATTTGAAACAGGCGCTCAAGGTCGCGGATGAAATCGGCTATCCGCTGATGGTGCGTCCTTCCTACGTACTGGGCGGACGAGGTATGGAAGTTGTTCACGATGAAACCATGCTCAAACGGTACGTTAATGCCGCTGTCGGTGTGACGCCTGATCGTCCCATCCTGATTGACAAGTTTCTGGAAAACGCCATTGAAGCGGAAGCCGACGCGATTTCCGACGGCACGGACGCGTTCGTTCCCGCCGTCATGGAGCACATTGAGCTGGCCGGTGTTCATTCCGGCGACTCGGCGTGCGTCATTCCACCGGTGAGCATTCCCCTGCGTCACATTGAAACGATCAACGAATACACGAAAAAAATTGCCGTGGAATTCGGCGTGGTCGGCTTGATGAATATTCAGTACGCCATCACCAATGATGTGGTTTATATTCTGGAAGCCAATCCGCGCGCTTCGCGCACGGTCCCGCTGGTTTCCAAGGTCTGCAATGTATCCATGGCGCGCATTGCCACACAAATCATGCTGGGTAAAAAGCTCAAGGATTTGAACTTGAAGAACAAAGCCTTCCGTCATTTCGGAGTGAAGGAAGCTGTATTCCCCTTCAATATGTATCCCGAAGTTGATCCGGTTCTGGGGCCTGAAATGCGCTCAACGGGAGAAGTTCTGGGGCTGGCTGATTCTTTCGGTCTGGCTTACTACAAGGCACAGGAAGCAACACAGCAGAGCCTCCCCTCGGCAGGAACCGTTCTGATCACCGTCGAAGAAAAGGATAAGGGCGGCGTTCTGGAAGTTGCGCGTGCGTTTAAAAAGATCGGCTTTAAAATCAGGGCATCGGAAGGAACGTATAAATTCCTCAATGAAAATGCGATAGAAGCGGAAAAGATTTTAAAGATGCACGAGGGCAGACCCAACATCGTTGACGCCATCAAAAATGGCGAGATTCAACTGGTGATAAACACGCCGGCAGGCCGCCTCAGCAAATATGATGACTCTTATATACGCAAAGCGGCCATTAAATATAAAATTCCCTACATCACAACCATTGCGGCAGCTGTCGCGGCGGTCAAGGGCATTGCCGCGCTTAAACAGGGTCACGGCCGGGCAAAAGCTCTGCAAAGTTATCACGCGGAGATAAAATAGGTTCATTCCATCCGGATTCCCCAGATGAAGGGGAATCCGGATGGCTCATCTCATTTTCAAGATCGAAATCCTGTTAAGTTTCTCTTGTCTAAAGGCTTCAGGCCATCCTCTGCTTATCCTCTTGTTTGTCCAATATGTTTTTATTTACAGTTTCGCTGAAAAAAAGTAAAATCCAAGTGAATCACGAAAAAGCCATTGGGATATAAACCTTAACCGTTGTCTTACAACGAAAGAGAGGTAATGATGTCACCCGATTTATGGTCTCTTTACGCTCTGATGCTAAAGGCCCGTCTATTCGAAGAGGCAACCGCAAAGCTTTGGCATGAGGGTTTGATTTCCGGCGAGATGCATCTGGGAACAGGCGAAGAAGCTATTATTGCCGGTGTTGTTTCCCATCTCAGAGATGGCGACGCGATGGCCCTGGATCACCGTGCTACCGCGGCTTTACTCATGCGGGGCATAGAGCCTGTCCCTCTCCTGCTTGAATTTCTCGGTCACAAAAAAGGCCTTTGCGGCGGCATGGGTGGACACATGCATCTTTTTTCCAAAGATTACCTCGCTGTCTCTTCAGGCATTGTCGGTTCGGCAGGACCGGCTGCAGCCGGTTTTGCCCTGGCGGCTCAGTACCTGCGTCCGCAGGCAATTGCTGTAGCCTTTTTCGGGGATGGCGCGATGAATCAGGGCATGTTGATGGAATCAATGAATTTGGCCGCTGTCTGGAAATTACCTGTCCTGTTTGTTTGCAAGGATGACGGCTGGGGTATAACCACGAGAAAAGAAATTTCAACCGGCGGAAATTTGGATGATCGTGCCCGGGGCCTGGGTGTCCCGGCTTTTGGCGTCGACGGAGTCGATGTATCTCAAGTTTGGGAAACAGCCCGCTCAGCGATTGATCGTATCCGCTCCGGAGAGGGGCCTGCTTTTCTCCATGCCCGATGCGTTCATCTGGAAGGCCATTTTCTGGGATTGCAAACGATAAGAATCGTGCGCGATCCTCTCAAAGAAATGCCCAAGGTTGCGGCCGGGCTGACAAAATCCATCCTGAAACTGGACGGTGCCGCTGTCAGCGAAAGGCTTACCGGTCTGAAAAATGTTATGTCTTCAGTCATCTCAACTCTGCGCGACCCGCGCCGGGACCGTGCCAATGACCCACTGCTCCATACGCGCGTGGTTCTTCAGCCGGATGAATCCCGCTTGAAAGAACTGGAAGGCCAGATGGAGAAGGAGATAAACGATGTCCTGGAAACCGCTCTGGGGGAGGTGCCGTCATGAAAACGATGTTCTTTACTCAGGCCGCTGATGATGCTCTGGCTCAGGCGATGGCTGAAGACCCCCGCATTATTGTTTTTGGCGAAGATATCCCGTTGATCAGGCGTGATCTTCTAGTGCGCTTCGGACCCAAACGCGTGATGGGAACGCCCATCAGCGAAAGCGCCTTTCTGGGGGCGGGGGTGACCGCCGCCATGGCCGGCTTACGCCCGGTTGTGGAAATGTATATGGTGGATTTCTTCGGAGTCTGCATGGATGCGCTGCTTAATCATGCAGCCAAAACTGAAGTCTTCTCCGGCGGGAAATGGACCGTGCCCATGGTGGTGCGCGCGCCATGCGGCGGCGGTTACGGCGACGGCGGACAGCATGAACAGTCTTTGTGGGGAATGTTGGCCCACATTCCGGGCCTGACGGTGATCGTTCCATCCACGCCGGCAGATGCGGGGGGATTCATGCTGGCGGCCTTAAAACACAACGGCCCCGTTATTATTCTCGAACATAAACTGCTTTCCGAAACATGGCTGGAATTTCTGGGTTCAGGGGCACGCAAGACGATACGTTTCGATATTCCCGCCGAGGGAGTAAAAGGAGCAGTTCCTCAAAAATGGGAGCCGCTTCCTCTCGGAGAAGCCGCAATGCGCAGGGAAGGACGTGATTTAACCATCGTCAGCTTAGGTGTAAGCGTACATCGAGCGTTTGAGGCCGCAAATATACTGGAAACCGAAGGGATTTCAGCAGGCGTGCTGGATCTCCGAACGGTTTCTCCGCTGGACAAAAAGGCGGTTTGTAAAGAAGTCGGAACAACAGGACGTTTACTGGTTGTTGATGAAGATTATGAAGCCTTTGGACTTTCCGGTGAGTTGTCGGCAGTTATTATGGAGGCCGGAATAACGTTCAAGTATGCGCGTGTTTGCACCCAGATAACGATTCCCTATAGTCGCCGTCTGGAGGATCAGGTCCTCCCCAATGTAGAGCGTATTTGCGCCGCCGCACGGCAGCTGATGAAATAATTATTTCTACAAGCTTACAATGAATACTTGATTTCAGGTTTTTTCAAGAAATCCAAGGTCCTGTAAAATTTCTTTTGCTCGAGGGGCATCGTCTGCTTTTACCATCAGACGGGCGTAGGCACCAGCCGCGATGAGCATGATGGAACTTTCTCCCTGAAAAAAATAGGTCATATCCTCGCCTTCGAGAATAGATTTTATAAAGGATATATCGTCCTGATGATAAGTGGAGAAAACCTCCACAAAATCATTATGGCTGACATTATCAGGTGCCTCCTGCGGCAGCTGATCATTCAGATCAGCGCCGCAATCGGCACACTTATAAGAACCTTCTCTGTATTCTGTTTTACATTTCGGACAGAACATAATATTTTTTAAGGTTATCAAAGATTACTGAAGATAAACTCCGGTACCGATGAAATAGTCTGTTCCTGGAATGGGCTCAACATACCCCATTTTCTTTTGTTCACCCTGAACGCCGGGTTTCACCCAATAGAATTCAACAAAGCCGCCGCCTTTCTTAGCCGCCTCGTTGAGTTCGCGAATCACAAATTTCCCTTTCACATCTTTATGATCATTCAGGTCCTTGCCTTGTAAGTCTTTCTGTGTCGCATGGGCGATATTCATGTTTTTGCTGTTGTAAACATAGAAATATCCCGATTTATCCGGATAGAAACGGATGGGACTGATGAAGTTACGAATCAGGGCAATTCGTTTGTCTTCTGCCTTCACCTCTTTCAGGATTTCACCCAGTCCCTGCGCGGTGGCATGTACAATATTTTTTGCAATGTCCTTGCTGCACTCCATACCGGGGATGGAAGCTGTCTCTGCAGAACAGATACTGGTTTTAAACATTGTTAATGTTAAAAGGAATATGGCCGCCATGAAGACAACCGTTCCAATCATTCTGTAACTTTTAGATTTTCTAATCATCATCAATCCTCCTGGTATTTATTGATTATAGCAATTACTGTTTTGCTTCCTTGTAGGTTACCACAATCCGGTCGTTATTGAAAAATGAATTGTTTTCCAGCAAGCCGCCTTCCTGACAATATCTTTTGTTCCCTGGGCATGAAATGAATAAAAGCCCTTTCTTTAATATCCTTCTGAAGAGTTTCTTCCTTTTAAAATCGTCAAACATTTAAATCAAACGGCACGGGCGACAAAAATCCTGTAATGGAGATAAGCCACAAAACCGTCTTTTGTGCATTGAAAAATATTTTCAATTTCTCCGGATTCATGCAGCAGTTTGCTGCGGATTTCCGCAACAGATTGCGCATCAAGACCATAGCGCTGTCCGAGTTCAGCAGATGATAATTTTAACGCAGGCGCCGGACGTTCCTCAATAATCTGCCAGTGGGCAGCCATCATTTTATCTCGTATTTCTTTTATTACGGGATACCATTTGGGAGATCTCATCTCCCGATACAGAGCATTTAAGCAGCGCGATCCCACTTCGCTTTCAAAACACGCACTCTGGTGGATAAATATCTCTCCCTTTTGAGCCTGATTGCGTATATGTTGAAGAATATCAACCAGTCCGTTCTGACCGAAGTAGTGTAAGACCGATCGCATAATAAAAAAAACTCGTTTTTCTTCGTTATGAATAAGGTCATTGCGACAGAAGTCTGAAATCATGCGGTTGATACAGGAGATATCACCCTTGCCCATGGCATCCAATTGATTTTCAGAACAATCGAGATTTATCGGGATGATATTTGCAGTTACACCTTTTGCAATCAATTCCCGTAAAATAAACCCTGTTCCGCCCCCCAGGTCCACGATGACATCGGGAACCGAATCTGATAGATAACGGATGATCGTTTTGATGAAAGGACGGGCGACACGGGCATCGGAAAAATACCCATTATGCAGAAAGTTCCATTGTTCCCCATGAACGCCGCTTTCACGCTTTATTTGTTCATCTATCTTCATGTGTTGCCATACCTGAACTTAACAATTTCATGATACCACAGGAAATGCCGGTGTCAAAATGATTCATAAGAACTATTGACTGCTTCATCATCACCGGCTAAAATAGTTTCAATCAAATAGACTTCCGATTGGAAATGAACGGGGGAAGGAAATGAAAAAACATCTTTTTTGTTTCTTTCTGAGCATTTGCTTAATTGCCGGTGGCTCAGGGGTGCTCCAGGCAAAAGATCATATCAACATGACACCAAAAGGAGGAAAAACCATGGAAATAAAAAGCTCATCTTTTCAACACGAGGAAATGATTCCTGCCCAATACACCTGTGACGGCCGAAACATTTCACCGCCTCTTTCCTGGAACGGTGCTCCGGAAAAAACGAAGAGTTTTGCGCTCATCTGTGATGATCCGGACGCGCCCGTGGGACTGTGGGTGCACTGGGTATTGTTTGACATACCGGCTTCCGTCAACGCCCTGCCGGAAAATGTTTCCCGCAATGAAGAAATTGCCGGGTTGGGGAAAAACGGCAAAAATACTTCCAAGCGTTTCGGCTATGACGGTCCCTGCCCTCCCGGAGGAACACACCGTTACTATTTCAAATTGTACGCTTTGGATACCATGCTGAATATGAAGCCGGGTTTGACCAAAGATGATCTGTTGAAAGCCATGAAGGGACACGTCCTGGCGGAAGCGCAATTGATGGGCAGATATAAAAGATAAGATTTTATTTTCTTGAAACAAGCTAATGTATGAAATCACGCTGCTTGGATCGGCATCCTGAATTTTGATCCGGCTTACCGGTTGCATGAACTGTTGAAGAATTTATCGCGGGTCATGATGTGCGATTTCCCGCGTTTCTAAATATTATGCAACACTGATTTGATCTTTTCCGTTCTTTTTGCTCTGATACATCAGTTGATCAACGCGGCTGACAAAATCTTTGATGCTTTCTTTCTGTTTATACTGAGACAATCCTATGCTGACTGTAAGATGCACGATTTGATCCGGCACCGGCGTGAAATCTTCTTTACTCAATTCTTCCCGGATTCTTTCGGCTGTAACAATACCTTCCTGGCCTGTGGTCATGGGCAGTATAACGGTGAATTCTTCGCCGCCATAACGATAGGCGGAATCGGCTTTCCGGAGACATCTTTTGATCACCTGGCCCAAGCGCATCAAAACCTGATCCCCTTCAAGATGGCCATAGGTGTCATTAAATGCCTTGAAATCGTCAATATCCAAAAGGAGAAGCGTCAGGGGGTAATCATAGCGTTCCAACCTGTTTATTTCCATTTTAATCTGACTGTGAAAATGCCTCGCGTTATAAAGCTGGGTCAGATCATCCATGATACTTAACTGCCGGTATCTTTCTTCACTTTCTTTTAAATCTTTTTCCAGCCTTTTCCGTTCGGTAATATCACGGGACACCGCTTGAAAACCCGTTATCTTGCCCCCTTCCATGATTAACTGCGTATTCTGTCCAAGCCAGATTTCGCTGCCGTCTTTTTTTATAATAGGATATTCTGAATACGTATTTTTTATTTTTTTGACGAACTGGTTATCAAAAAATTTTACGGCCTGCTCACGCATGGAAGGATGAATAATATCAATATAACGTTTACCGATAATTTCATCTTCTTCGTAACCGGTCATCAAAATAGTGGAAACATTGGCAAAGGTAAAATATCCATTGTGATTCGTCCGGAAAACCATATCGCTGGCATTTTCCACAAGGGCCCGATATCTTTCTTCGCTGGCCCGCAAAGACTGCTCCGCCAGTTTGTGAGCGGCAACTTCCTGCTGCAAAGCCTTATTCAAAATCTGGTAATCCATGGTGCGTTCTCTAACCCGTTCTTCTAGTTCTTTATTGACCGTATTAACATGTTCCTTCTCAATTTCCAGCTGCTGCTGCATGAAGAAGTCGCGGCGCGCATAAAATTCAATGGCGTAACAGGCCATCATGCCGACAATATTCGCGCTGATGAAGAAAAAATTATTGCTGATAAAAATGGTGGATGGCGTATGGATCCAGAGAGCGGCAATTTCATATAAAAAAACCTGCATCCATCCCGCCAGACTCGCCCAGATAAAAAAGAGCCTGATAAGGGTGTATCCCCACATGAAAACAAGAATCAGGCCGGCGTAATAGGTGTAACTGACCGGAGGCGGAGCAATAACAATCATCGCAACAATACCCAATCCGGCAATCATGTAGGAAAGGGCCAGGACCGGCTGCATGTATTTTTTAAATTGACTGGAAAAAGAGATCAGCAAAACACCGATCAGCGCAGGACCGACAACAAAAAACCGAATCATCCATATCGAAACCTTCTGTTCCGGCATCAGCATCGCATCCAGAACGCCGAAAGACAGATAAAGGACCGCCCCGAGAATCAAAAATGTCCGGATCTGCGAAATGGATACCTTGTAATACGCTTCCAGGAATGGTTCTTCGAGATGTGAAGATTCACCGGTAAATTTAAGAGTGACTGGATGCAATTGCATGATTATAATTCACCCGGTAACTGATGAAAAACTTTCCCTTGTCCACATCACTGTGAACTTGCGACAATAAATATTTTTACTCCGATAGTATTAAATACCATAATTGCCTTGAAATAACAATGTGCAATAAAGCTATAAACTGTAACGGTTATATTCACTTATAATCATTTCCTTCCGGCGGGAGCGCGCCAGGCAGGATGCTTTTCGGACTCTTCTGAATGCTATTTCTTCACGTTACTGAAGAATTTTTCTATTCGACGTCGATCTATTTTGCCGGTTGCGGTGCGGGTTATGGAAGGAACTATTTTGATGAGACGGGGAACAGCATAAGGTTCCATGATGTCCATCATCAGTTTTTTCAAGTGCGTTTCGGTCAGATCACAGGCCACGACTGCGGCGATGTCGGTTTCCCTGCCCGTATCCGAAGAAAGCGCAAGAACAAAAGCATCATTCACCGTTGGTAAGGTTTTTATTTTGTTCTGAACATCCAGCAGATCGACTCTTTTCCCGGCAACCTTGACCACACCATCCGCCCTGCCCATCAATATAAAGCTGTTATTTTCTTCTTCGCGGGCTTCATCGCCGGTCAGGCAAAAACCTTCAGAATCTCTTTCCATTTCCGGCGACGTGAAATCCGACTGGACACAGAGCCTGTTTTCTTTCAGTCTCCAGGACACCATGTCAAATGCCCGCCATCTGTCGGTGTTATCACTGACACAACGAGAAGCAATGCCACCGGTTTCCGTGGAACCGTATATCTCCGTTATCCCTATGCCGGTTTTGTCCAGAAAATGCAATCCATCCGACCGGTCAAGAACGCCGGCTGAAGAAAAGGCGTATCGCAGCGAGGGAACAGACAGGCCCTCCACTTTCAGGACACGGTAATGGATGGGTACACTGACTAAAACAGACGCTTTGTTTTTGTTGATGGTGGAAATGATTTCCTGCGGAAAGGTGTAAATATCCGGCAGAATCCGTGCGTGGGACACAAACGGAACCAGGATGGAAAATAACAGACCGTAGATATGATAAGGCGGAACTGTGGCCACAAAAATATCTTTATCCGACAGGGAAAACGTCTCCCTGATGTAAAAAGCCTCGGTTAGTAAATTACGGGGGGATTTGGACCACACTTTCGGCTTGCCCGTTGAGCCGCCGGTAAAAAGACGCAAAAAATGATTGTCCGGATCGATGATCGTTTCCGGACGGATATCCTTTGTGGCAGAAGGCACCGGTGTAATCACTTCCACGCCGTCCGGCATTTCTTCCGGTTGATCGGCAATTGCGAAATTAAAACCGGTCGCGTCACGCATTTCTTTCATGGCGTGAGCGGAAAAAGAATATGGCAGGATTAATTTACAGGCGCCAGTGAGCGAGGCCAGAATGCAGGCAGCGACAACGGCTTTGTTCGTTGTGCAAAGGCAGATATTTTTTTCTCCGCTCCAATGTGACAATGTTTTTTTCAGACCGGCAGCCAGGGCAAACACATCTCCGTAAGTGTATCCGGACAAGGTAAAATCCTTTTCACATACCGTTTGAGAAGGTGTGAGAATTTTTTTACAGGCACGGATAAAGGGATCTTTTTCCTCAATGGTCATGGTCATGCAACTCAATCATTTTTTTATCGTGAGACTCAAATTTCAAAAACGAAGTGCGTTGAAATTTGTAAGTCAAACAATCCCGCACAGCGGAGGGTATGATACCCCGCAGCTTTCCGCGGAATAGTTTCCAAAGCTTGCTTTGAGGTTCATACCCGTGATTATTTACCGTAAAAAAAGAAAAAATGCACTTAATTATCAACAAAAATCATATTTCTTGTTGACTTCTAAACCTTTTTTTCATTAGTTTACGGACAAAGAATCAACATGGCTTATGCTGAATATCGATATTAACAGTTTAATCCCGCATCGGGAAAAAATTAAAATCATTTCGGGTATTCTTGACATTCAGGACATGTCCGCTGTCAGTTCAGCAACGGTGAATCCGGAATGGCCCCTCTATGACGGCGAAGCGGCCAGTGCGCTGGTCTTGATCGAAGCGATTGCGCAAACCGCAGCCATTGTGGAAGGTTATAAGAGAAAACAGCGGGGCGAATCCGGGGTGAAGGGATGGTTGGTCGGCATCAAAAACGCTGAATTCAATGTTGAAAAGATACCGGTGGGCACCCGTTTAATCATTTTGCTGGAAAGCAAATACTCTTTTGACAATTATGGCGTGGTGGAAGGAACGGTGAAAAGCGGAGATGACATACTGGCTACTGCCACGCTTCAGGCCATGCGCCTGAACGACGATGAACAGTAATTATGAAGGAGACTGGAATATGAATGAAAATAAAACGGCCATCATTACCGGCGCCAGCCGCGGCATCGGCCGCGCAACGGCCGTGGAACTGGCCAAAGCCGGATATTTTGTGATCGTCAATTTTAAATCCAATGAAAAAGCGGCTGAAGAGACATTAAATCTGGTACGATCCGCGGGCGGCGATGGAGAGATCTGTCAATTTGACGTTGCCGATCATGCTCAAACCATAGACGCTGTAAAAGCAATCACAGATCGCCATAAAAATATCCAGGTGCTGGTGAACAACGCCGGCATCACGGCTGACGGTCTTTTTATGCTGCTGGGTGAAGAAGAATGGGACAACGTCATTAACACCAGTCTGAAGGGATTTTACAACATAACGAAACCGGTGTTACGGGAAATGGTCCGCAAAAAATGCGGTTCCATTGTTTCCGTTTCCTCGCTTTCGGCGCTGATGCCCAATCGCGGGCAGGCCAATTACGCGGCGGCCAAGGCGGGAATCATTGCCGCTTCCCGCGCACTGGCCACGGAAGTCGCCCGTTTCGGCGTCAGAGTCAATGTTGTCGCCCCGGGCTTAATAGAAACCGATATGATCAAGGAAGCGCCGGTGGCCGAAATCAAAAAAATGATTCCGATGGCACGCCTCGGCAAACCTCAAGACGTCGCCGGTGTGATCCGCTTTCTGTGCTCCGGGGACGCCTCTTATATTACCGGCCAGGTCATCGGTATTAATGGTGGCATATGTTGATCAAACGTTATCGCTTTTGGCATTTGCTGGTTTGTCTGCTTGGCGTCATCCTGTTGATCCCGGATGGATTTTGCGTTGACGACAGTGATTTTGAAAAACTGAGCCGGGAATCCGCCCAAATTAAAACCCTCAAGGCCGATTTCATCCAGAAGAAATTCATGAAAATCCTCGCCAAACCGCTGGTTTCGGAAGGTTGTTTTTATTTCGTGACGCCGGATTCGCTGCGCTGGGAATATTTCAAGCCCTTGAAAAGCGTTGTCATTGCCTATAGGAATACTACCAGGCGCTATATGTATTCAGAAGGCAAAATGGTGGAAGATAAAACCGGCGGCGCGCAGGCAATGAAGATTGTCTTAAACGAAGTCGCCGGTTGGATGAGCGGCAAATTCGACCGGAATCCATCCTTTAAGGCAACCATCCAGAAAAAAGAAAATACTCTGGTCACACTGACTCCTGTTGAAGAAAAAATGAAGGGCATGATTGAAAGAATTGAAATTACGCTGGCCCCGAAAGCGGGAATCGTCAAATCGGTAAAAATTTTTGAAGGCGCTGATAACTTCACACAGATCACTTTCAACAACGTCAAAATCAATGAAACAATTGATGCCGCCGTGTTCCGGGAAGTAAAATGAAAAGATTGTTGCCTTTATTGCCCGTCTTTTTTCTTTTTTCCTGCGGCGCCTTGCCGGTCATTCAGTCCTCTGCTGTGCCGCTTCGGGAACAATCGTTTACCTGTCCGTTCCCCTTCTTAAAAAAACCTTATCGTCTGGTACAAACGATCGAAACAAGAATGGCTGGTAAGACCAGAAACGTGATTATTGGCGTCACCCTGATTGATCCCGTATCGCGATCAATTTCCTGCGCCGTTCTGACGGCGGAAGGAATGGTTTTATTCGAAGCGGCATCAACGCCGGAGGAGCTCAGAGTCACCCGCGCTCTGCCTCCTTTCGATTCTGAAAGTTTTGCCGAGAATATGCTGGAGGATATCAGACTTATTTTTCTGGAACCGCAAGCAAAATTGCAGGAGAGGGGTTATTTATCTTCCGGCGAAAGAGTCTGTCGCTACCTGAAAGCAAACGGCGACCGGATTGACGTCATCCAAACCAAAGCACTGAAAGTTGAAATTAAGAGATATACGTCTTCAGGCACACTGAAACGACATATTATGTTCGATAAAGCAGAAGAGGATATTTATCAGCTCATCGAGCTGCGCGCCAGCGAAACCATGGATTATTCACTGCTGATGACCCTGATGGAAGCCCAACCGGTCAATACCCCTTAAAAAAGGGATTTCCTTTTGCGAGGCAACCTTTTTTGCAAATCACTTAATCAAAGAAAATTTTAAAACCTCCTGCCGTGAGATCCGTGGCAACATTGGCATAAAATAAAGAGGTAAATGACACAGAGGCATAAGAAATAAAGGATCACAAAATATGCTCACGAACACTTTCTGTCATATTCCAGGCATAGGCATCAGAACGGAGGAAAAACTCTGGAATGCGGGTATCCATAACTGGGACATGTTTCATGGCGAAATCCCTATCCCCCTGTCCAAAAGAAAAATGGAGTCAACATCGTTGCTGCTTCAGGAATCAAAAGAGCAACTGGTCAATAAAAATCCGTTGTTCTTCGGTCAATACCTTCCCGTCAATCAGTACTGGCGGTTATTCCCTGAATTCCGTGATTCGGTGGCCTATATCGATATTGAAACGACCGGTCTGGAAAACTGGTGCAACGAAATCACAACCATCGCCCTGTATGACGGTCATACGATTCATACCTATGTCAACGGACAGAACCTTGATGACTTTGCCAACGATATTGAAAAATACAAGGTCATCGTCACCTATAACGGAAGATGCTTTGATGTCCCCTTTATTCAGCAGTATTTCAGGATACGCTTGAAACAGGTTCATATTGATCTGCGGTTTGTTCTTAAAAGTCTGGGGTTTTCCGGAGGCCTCAAAGGCTGTGAAAGACAGATGGGGATAGACCGTGGTGATCTTGCCGAGATTGACGGATTTTATGCGGTTATTCTATGGGATGAATACCGGAGAACCGGCGATGAAAGAAAACTGAAGCTGCTCCTTGATTATAACAGTGCCGACGCGAGAAATCTGGAAGCGCTGATGGTCATGGCGTATAATATGAAACTAAAGAACACGCCGTTTTATGAGCGGTATAGGATAATTTAAATTCCTGAATTAAATTACCCTTTATTTGTCTTCAGGACTTTTCGCACCGCTGATTCCGGCAGATACAATGAATTTCAATACCTCATCAGGCGGGGCATCGAATTCTTTCACCCTTGATTTTGGCACCAGCAAGGTGAATCCCGCCCATTGCATGCTTTGTAAAATGTAAACCGCTATGTGATCTTTAAGACCGAACATTTCCAGATCTTCTTTTGTAACAAACCCCAAAATCTTAACATCATTATCACCGGGCAGATCGATCATTACCGCTTTGGCAAATGAGCTTTTTTTGCCCAGCAAGGCGTTCATAATGTCTTTGATGGTGTTATAGATGATTTTTACCAGCGGCAGTTTGCCGAAAAATCTGTCGATATAATTCAGAACAGGGTTGCTTCCCAGTCGGGTCCCCGCAAATCCCACGAAGATTATCAGGGCGACTGTTGTCAGGATGCCGAGTCCCGGAACATTTATTCCCCATGCGTGAAAGTAACGCCCCAGGATGCTGTCCGTCAGCCGGAAAACAACCACGACGATGTAGACTGTCAGGACTATTGGTGTAAGGATCAGGAAACCTTTAAAAAAGTATTTCAATAATTTCTTCATCTCACCTTTTATGCAAGTTTGTGCCCTTTTTCTCTAAACAGTCTCAAACAGGCATCGGATACCTGGATATCATAAAGCGTACCTTTGTTTTTTTCGATTTCTCCAAGGGCTTCCTCGATGCCCAAAGAAGGACGGTGGTAGCGATGAGAAACCATGGCTGATACCACATCCGCCACAGCCAGAACACGTGCTTCTACAGAAATCTCTTCACCTTTCAAACTTCTCGGGTAGCCCGAACCGTCGATTCGTTCATGGTGTTGATGGACAATTTGTGCCAGCGGCCACGGAGATTCCACATTTTTTAAAATCTCATATCCGCTGCGCGAATGCTCCTTAATGAGAGCAAATTCAACGCCTGTCAGCTTGGTGGATTTGGTGAGAATCTCCGGTGGTATGGATAATTTGCCGATATCATGAATGGCGCCGGCCATGCGAATGGCGTCAATTTTGTCCTGAGGCAGTCCCATTTCTACGGCGATATCGCGGGCGACGTCAGCGGACCGGACCTGATGCAGGGCGGTATAGGGATCTCTAACTTCCACCGCGGAGACCATGACCTGCATCGTGCTGTCATAAGCCTTGCTTAAACTGTCCAGGGTCTGTTGCAGTTTCGCTTCCATATTTTTGCGTTCGGTGATGTCACGGACAACGCCCCGGAAGCCGATCGGTTTTCCGGATGCGTCTTTTTGCAGCAGAATGGATATCTCAACGTATCTTTTTGTTCCGTCTTTTCGGATTATCTGCCAATCCAATCCTTTGAGAGGTTGCCCCGTTTTATAGACATTGTTAAAGGCTTTGTAAACTGTTTTGGCGGTCTCCGGATCCGTATATTGCCGGTTGTTCATCCCCATTAATTCCTCTTTGGAGTAACCATGGATCTGACACACGGCGTTGTTGAAAAATGTGTAGTTGCCGGCCAGGTCGATTTCCCAATAACCGTCTTCTATGTTTTCCAGTGTCGTGGCCAGTTCGAAGAGCTTGGCGTTTTCGATGGATATGGCCGCTTGGGCAGAGATGAAGCGAAGAATGTCGAGACGTGCCGGAGTAAAGGCACCCTCGCTGAGGTTGTTTTCCATATAAAGAATGCCGGAAATTTTCCCCTTGTGAATGATGGGAATGCACAGGACAGACTTGCACTGGCGGTTCATGACATAGGAATCATCCGTGAAGGAGCCCTCCTGCGCGGCATTGCCGAGAATGACGTCTTTCCCGGTGTGATGGACGTAGTTGACAATGGCCTGACAAATATCGGCGCATTCCTGCAGCGGCGTGGATTGCATAACTCTTGTCTCATCGCTGTCCACATCTTCGCTGGCTTCGATAATCAATTTTCCCTCCGACTCCAGCATCAGATAGCCGCGCTGGGCGCCGGCGCTGGTAACAGACATGTGCATGATTTTCTGCAGAAGCCGCTCCAGCATGATTTCACTGGAAATCACCTGGGAGACCTGCATGACCGTGGACAGGTCAAGCGCAACCGACAGATCACCTTTTGTTTTTAAGGTTGTCGTTGCCTCGACATCCGGCGAAACATCTGCTTCAACGGGAACCAATTCCGGATACATTTTCCTGATTTTGTTCAGCAGGCCCGTCGCTCCCCATCTGGAATAGCAGGCATAGGCCTGGTTCATATACGCTTTAGCCTTTTCATTTTCATCTATCGCCCGATATTCTGCCGCCATAATTTCCGAAGCAATGCCTTCCCCGATGAAATCGCCGTATTCCCTGCATTGTCTGATGGCCAGTTCAACCAATGTTTCCGCTTTCGCCAGATCACCGCGCATAATCCATGCATACAAAGCTTTGATAGCCGTATACATGTATGAACAGTTCATGGGAGCGGCTTTTGCCCAAGCCTTTATTTTCAGCTCGTTGATTTTCAGTAATATGCGATGTCTGATTTTCTCCGGCAGGGAAGCATTCTTATAAACCTTCAGCCTGGCCACAGAATCCAGTAATACAGCATATTTATTGATTAAAACGCCCTGCTGTGAATCCATGTACTTTCTGAATTCATCAGACGCTTTCAATGCCAGCCCGTACTCGCTGAAAAGCGAATACAGAATCAATTTGACGAACCAGTAAACCGAAAGGGCAGCCAGATTTTCAGTTTCTTTCCATGACGACAAAAGGTTTTCAGCATCGATGGCTTTGCCGGTCAATTCCACAGGATTATCACATCGCCCCAACAGATTCAGAATCGACTGCCAGGTCATCGATTGCAGCGTCAAGGTGTGTCCCTGTTTCATCCCGGCAATGATCCTGTTGTTTCTTTCCATGTATTTCTCCAGATCGGAAAGTTCCCTGCCGGTGAAGATGTAGTGAACTTCTGTGAAATAAAGGTTGAACGTGGCAAATCCCAGATCGCCTGTCTCCAGTCCGACCTTATAGCCTTCGATCATAGGCTCAATGCTGTCTTTCATGGGATATTTCCAGTGCCGCACCAGCGCGTTGTAAACAAAAATGGTCCTGCACTTCTGATCTCTGGCGTCCAGTTTGTCCACAAGTTTCAGCCCCATTTTACCGAAGGCGATGGCGGATTTGAAATCCCAGAGACCTGCCGCCTGGACAATTCCGAAGCCGGCAAAGGCAAAGGCATGTTCCGGTGCCAGGCCGTATCTGAATATCAACCGGAAGGTTTTCAAAATGATTAACGCCAGCAAATTCGGGTCGGTGTAAAAAGCGGCATGGCCCACACTGGCCAGAATTTTTCCAGCCGCCAGAATTTCTTGATCCGTTGCTTTCGGCAGGTTAATCAGATCTTCCGATCTTTTCCCTATAAGTTTGAGCATGATTCTGAATACTTCCAAAGCAATATGAATTTTGTTGGCTTTTTTCGGCAGCCGGATCCCGAACCGTGGCGCCATGGTATTCACAATCGGCATGGCTACGTCGATGGCTCCCTGATAGTCTTCGCGTGCGACGCAGGCATTGATCATTGACGTGTAAATTTTCGTTTTCTCCTGCGTTGTCTTCGCGTGCTGCAGCGTGATTTCCGCCAGCTCATTCATCTTGTCGTAATCACCCATCAGGTAGGCGGCTTCCGTCGCTTCAGTGTAAAGGGCAAGCGTAAGATGGTATTGTTTTGTCCAGGGATTTTCTTCCAGAAGATCCATTCCGCTTTTCAAATACTGATACGCGGGCACGTAGGCCGCCGATTCTTTCGCCTTCTTTCCTGCTTCCAGATTAAGCCAAGCAAGTTTTTCCCGCTCTTCCTTGTTTTGTATCATCCGAACGCCAAGATTGAGTTGATCAACGATGTAGAACAATTTGGCCGGCCGCTCCTTTTCGTCCACATTTTCCACCAGGATCCTGCCGATTTTGTAATGAAGCGCCGACTTTTCCGCGTCCGCGACCAGCGAATAGGCTGCCTCATGAATCCGGTCGTGATGAAAGACATAATAATCGCCAAGCCGGCTGACCATTCCCTCTTTGATGGCCTCGGTAAGATCGGCCAGCGCCTCATCCACCGATGTCTTTCTTACCGTCGCCAGCGTTTCCAAATCAAAACGGTTGCCGATGCAGGCGCAGATTTTCAAAACATCCTGAGCATGGGCGGGAAGTTTTTCAATCTTTCCGGCCATCATTTGAATGAGGTTGTCCGCCACTTTCATCCGGCTGATTTCTCCCACATCCCATTGCCAGCCCTGCGCTCCTTGATGGATAATCATCTTTTCATTGTAAAGCGTATGCAGAAACTGATTGACAAAGAAGGGATTACCGCCGGCTTTTTCCTGCACAAGACCGGCCAGTCCGAATCCCCGTTCCTCTGAACATCGTAAAAAGTTAATGATTAATTCCGTGACTTCCTTTTCTTTCAGGGGATCGAGCGTGATCTTGTCGATACGGATGTTCTGTTTTTCAATTTCGCTGAGCAGCTCGCTAAAGGGATGACTTTCATTCACCTCGTTATCCCTGTATGAAAATATGATGAAGAGATGATGAATGTCGCTCAGCATGATGTTCTTCATGAGCTGAAGACTTGCCATATCCGCCCACTGCAAATCATCCAGAAAAAGAGCCACCGGATGTTCCTGTTGTGGAAAGACACTCATGAATTTTTCAAAAACAAATTTAAACCGGTTCCGGGTTTCTTCCGGACCCAGAAGCGGCAAATCCGGCTGCTTTCCGATGATCCATTCGACTTCCGGAATCACGTCCGTAATCACGCGACCGTTGTCGCCCAGTGTACTTAAAAGATTTTTCTTCCAGAGGCTGATCCGTTGTTCGCTTTCCGACAAGATTTGTTTCACGAGGACCTGGAAAGCCTGAATAATGGCACTGTAGGGTTTGTCCCTTCTGAATGGCTCATATTTGCCGGAAATAAAATATCCCCGTCTGGCCACGATCGGTTTATGGATTTCATTAATCATGGCCGATTTACCGATACCGGGCGCGCCGGCGACAACCATCACCGACAATCTCTTGTCGCCGTTCGCGACCTCCTCAAATCTGGATATCAGTTCCGCGATTTCCTTTTCCCGTCCGAAAAGTTTTTGCGGCACGATAAACCGGTTGGAGATGTCTTTACTTCCCAGCTCAAAAGTCTGTATCTTCTTTTTTTCTTCGAGCTGTTTCAAACACTCCCGGAAATCCGCTTCCAGGCCGAAGCCGTTCTGGTATCTGGCCTCGGGATTTTTGGCCAGCAGGCGCATGATGATGTCCGAGATCATCACAGGAATATCGGAATTGAGGTTGACCGGAGCCCTGGGCATCATGGCAATATGCGCATGGATGAGTTCCATCGGATCCTGGGATTTAAAAGGCAAAAGGCCGGTCACGATTTCATACAGGGTGATGCCCAGAGAATAGAGATCGGTGCGGTAATCGACAGACCTGTTCATCCGGCCGGTCTGCTCCGGCGACATATATACCAGTGTTCCCTGAATAAAATCCGGATTGTAAACCTCATCATTTTCATGAGTCAGCATCGCCGAAATTCCGAAATCCGTAATTTTCAATTCTTCGGTGTCCGGATGAATCAGGATGCTTTTGGGTTTAATATTTCTGTGGATCACATCCCGGGCATGCAGTTTCCCCAGCGCTGCCGCGATATCGGCTGACGTTGTCAAAAATGACCGGAGATTAAATTTTTTATCATCGCTGAAATGACGATTAAGGGGAATTCCCGGAAAATCCTCCAGGACAAGCGCAAAGCCTCCTTTATAATTGAGAATATCGATGGTTTGAACAACGTTCTTCATATCGAGACTCTTTATCAACTCGTATTCCTGCCGGAATTGGGCAATTTCTGAAGGAGTCGCGTGGGTTGTCTTTAAAAGCTTGACAATAAAAGATTCAGGACTATTTTCCTTGTGCCCCCTATAAACACTGGAATTTCTGGTTTCGTGAACTTTTTCCTTCAGAATATAATTGCCGACTTTTTCCATATCATTCATATCCCTTTGTGAGGTTAATGATGGCCTGAGCGACTCAAGATCAGAAAGGAAATTTCTTTCCGTATCTTCGATCTCGTCCGGAAGGATTTCAGCGTTCCTTCGCTGTCCGGCCTTCTGTGTAAGGTATTGGCTTTTTCACCATACATCTGATTCAGAAGCTCTCTTTTCCTGCTTTTTTTCCGTCTTTTTAAGACCGGAAAAGTTCATGATTTCGTTTCATTTAGCCTTGTTTTCTTTTGCTTCCTATTCCCGCGATGCAATCGCTCAATCGACACCCTCCAGATCTTGTATCTGCTGGGACGTTGTCCTCTTTTGAATGACGAAAGCGGCAAGAATGGCAACGAGGATGACAGCAAACGCAATGGCATACTTCTTATGCATAAAAAAATTATTCCCGTGCTGTTTGTTTATAAGAATTTTTTTTCGGATTGGCGGGAAGTATATGAAGAACAGCATTCTGTGTCAACAGATTTTAAACCATGCCTGTTATTAATGGTTGACATCTATCAGGTGAATGAATACAAGTTGAATCAGTCAGGGAAAGCCGGATATGAGAAATCATCTGAAAGGTAAAGATATTGTTGTCATCGGCTCGGGTATCGGTGGACTCAGCACCGGCATTCTGCTTTTGCTGATGGACTTCCGCGTGACCATTGTGGAAAAGAATCCCCTTCCCGGCGGATTGATGCGTTCCTACAGCCGCTCGGGATTGGATTGTCCGGTCGGTGTTCATTATGTCGGCGCTTTGGGTGCGGATGAACCTTTAGGGAAAATGTTTCGCGCACTGGGCATCTCTGTTGAAGAACTTTTTATGCCGATGGGACAGGAAGGAATCATTGACCGGTATATTTTTGATGATATGATTTTTGATTTACCCCTAAGCATTGACGCGCTGGAAACCAGGTTGAGAGATACTTTTCCTCAGGATCAACCGGCGCTTAATGTCATCATGGCAAATCTTCGCGTCATTTTCCGGCAAATGAAAGACCCCTCTTTTTTGTTTACTCAGGGCAATCCCTTTCAAAACATGGACTACTATCAACCCATGGGAGATCTACTCGATTCTCTGGGCGCGTCCGCAGGCTTGCGGGCGGTCTTAGCCGTTCCCTGTAATCTGATCGGCGTGCCATTGAGTGACTGCCCCGTGATTTTTCATCATATGGTTATGGCCAGCTATCTTTTTTCTTCCTGGCAACTGAAGGAAGGCGGCAGCAGAATGACGGATGTCTTTGTGCAGCGCTTTGAAGCACTGGGAGGCAAGCTTATTCTGAATGACGGCGTAAAAAAAATAGTAACGCGCGAGGGCAGAACGACAGGCGTCATTCTGGAATCGGATGCAACGCTCAATGCGGCTGGGGTTGTCGCGTCCATTCATCCTAAAATATTACTCGGTTTACTGGAGGAGAACGCTCTGCGCGAAACGCACCGCCGGCGTATACGGGGATTACGGGAGACAGAGGGCGTCATTGCCGTGCAGGTCAGCGTGGATGCCGCACGTCATCCGGCCATTCACCATAACATCTACCGGTTGCACCGAGACGCAAAAGGTGTCGTTCAGGATGGAATCTTTTATCAGTTGCGCGGGGCAAGCCGCGCGGATACCAATCTTCTTTCGATCCTGACCAGATCCCTGTACAGCGACTGGCGCCCATGGGAACATACTGTAACGGGCAAACGCGGCCGGGACTATGAAGAAAAGAAAATGAATATCGCCGGAGGGTTGCTCATAAAAGCCAAAGAAATATTCGGCGACCTGCACGACGCCCGGATACTGGACGTTTACACGCCCCTCACCATCAGGGATTATGTCTGCGCTCCGGAAGGCGCCTGCTATGGCATCATGCGTTCGTCACGTCAATTGCTGAAGGCGATTTCGCTTAATAATCTTCCCATCGAGGGCCTTTGTCTGGCCGGACAAAACGCCATGGCTCCCGGCGTAATGGGCTGTCTGTTTGGTGCGTTCAACGTGGCCAGGCAAATGGCCGGTGCCGAGATGTTTGCTCAAGAAATTTATAGAAAGTTAAATCCTTGATCCCACTTCATGAGCCTTCATTTTCGACACGTCGTGATCGGAATATCTTAGAGTGAATTATCCCGCCACCTTTAGGTGGCCGGGACGTCCCTCATGTCTTTGCATGTGGGATAATTCGACTTGCGCTTCGAACTTCACCACGTTCGTTCTCAGCGAGTGTCATTAAATTTGAGTCTCACAATAAAACATTGAAAAGCCTTTTAATATTTGCTAGAGACTATCAAATCAATTCAGGAAGTTACATCAGGTAAAATGACTCGTCAGGATATTGAGCGCGAAGTAAAGGATGTTTTTCAGCGGGAGTTCGAAATCGAAAATCCGGACATGGATGCGGATCTGCGGGAAACGTACGAATTCGACAGTATTGACGCCATCGAACTGTTGCTTGCGATAGAAACATTTTTGGAAACGGAAATCACTCAGGAAGAAAAAAAACAAGCCATCAACATCCGCACGATCAATCAGATTTGCGATTACATTGAAAATATCGCAAAGAAACGAAATCTTCTCACCCCGGCATAAATCATGATGGAACGCAGAGTTGTTATCACAGGCATGTCCGCTATTACGCCCATCGGGCACGGGAAAGACCCGATCGTACAGAACCTGCAAAACGGAGTTTCGGGAATAAAACCTTTGCGCGCTGAGGAATTCCTCAGTCCCTATATCCATTCCAAGGTTTATGGCACGGTTGATTATCCCGTTGAATACGATTTTAAAAGGAATCACCGGAAAACCATGGGGCCTGTCGCCTATTATGCCTGTCAGGTCGCCAAGGAAGTTCTGGAACAGTCGGGGTTGAGCGAAGAATTTATCACATCCGGCAGGTTGGGCGTGGCTTTCGGTTCCATCCATGGTTCTCCGACCGTTCAGAGAAATATTTACCGCATCTTTTTCGGGGCTACCGATAAAAAAGCGGTTCGGGAAATCGGCGCGGTGGATTACCTGAAATCCATGGTGCACACCACCGCCGTGAACATCACCAAAATGTTCGGCATTACCGGCCGGGTCATTTCTTCGGGAACAGCCTGCACGACCAGCTCACAGTCGATTGGCTACGGCTATGAATCTGTGAAATTCGGCATGCAGGATGCCATGCTCTGCGGCGGCGCCGACGAGTACGATACAACCACCGTTGCCGTTTTTGACAATCTCCTGGCCTGTTCCACCGCTTTTAATGATACACCGCAAAGAACGCCGCGTCCCTTTGATAAGGATCGCGACGGCCTGGTCGTGGGCGAAGGCGCGGGAGCGGTCATGCTGGAGGAATATGAATTTGCCAAAAAACGCGGCGCGAATATTCTGGGAGAAGTCATCGGATTTGCCTGTAACAATAACGGCGGCGACATGATTCTGCCGAATCTGACCGGCATTACCAATACACTCAAACTCGGTGTAGAAACCGCCCGGATTAACCCGGATGAAGTTGGTCTGATCAGCGCGCATGCCACGGCGACCAAGATGGGAGATATTATTGAAGCGCAGGCCATTCATGCTGTCTTTGGCGACAAGCCTTACGTCATCGGACTGAAAAGCTACACCGGTCACACCATGGCCGCCTGCGGTGCGATTGAAACCATCATGACGTTGTATATGATGCAGGACGGATTTATCGCTCCAACACTCAACCTGGAAGAAATTGACGAACGCTGCACGATGATCAGGCATGTGCAAAAAATAATGCAGCATCCGGTTAAAACAGCGGCCATTCAAAATTTCGCTTTTGGCGGCGTGAACACTATCCTGATGGTTAAAAAGTTTTCCTGAGCAAAGAATGTTTTGGTCCCGCTTTTTTCATTTTACAATTGATTTATCTGTAACCCTAATTCTGTGGATTTATTTCATGTTCGGGTATCTGTTTATTTTACTTTTTTTGTATCTGCCCGTTTATGTCCTTGCGAGAAATCGCGCCGCGGCATTGCAGAATTTGAATCACATTCATCTGAAAATATTTTTTGCTCTGACAAGACTGCTGACTCCCCGTACAAAATTTATCATTCCGGACGATGTGCGAAAAATTCGTTCATCCGTGATTGTCTGCAATCATCTGTCTTATCTTGATCCCATTTTGCTGGTGTCGCTCTTCAGCCGACAGAGAACCATTGTCAAAAGCACTTTTTTTAAAGTTCCCATTTTCGGGTGGTTTTTGAAAAACTACGGTTACATGTCCTCCGGTTCCGACACCATGACAAGTACCGCCATGATTGACAATTTGGAGGATATCAAGCAACATCTTTCAGCGGGTGGCGTTTTATTTGTTTTTCCCGAGGGAACCCGAAGCCGCGACGGGAATCTCGCGCCGTTCAATAAGGGCGTGTTCACGATTGCCCGCTATTGCAACGCGCCGTTGCAACTCATTTTGATCAGGGGAACACATAAATTGTTTCGGCCCGGCCATTTTCTTTTTAATACTCTTGAACGTAATGAGATTAAGCTGGAATTAATCGGTTCGCTGAATCCTGAATACAGGAGTAAAAATTTTTCCATTGCCGTCCTGGCCGATGAGGCCAGAAAAATATTTGAAAACAAAATTGACAGTACAAAATAATTCAAAAATCCGGTAGGATCTTTTCCGGTAACCGATAAATATGAAGGGGGATTGCAATATGGAACTACAGGAAGCCATTTTCAAACGCAGAAGCGTCAGAAAATTCACTGACGATGTCGTCACCGACGATGAACTCAAACAAATATTTGAAGCCGTGCGCTGGTCGCCTTCCTGGGCCAACACCCAGACCTGGGAATTCATCATTGTTCGCGACAAAGGCCTCATTGAAAAAGTGACTGGCACCTATTCCGAAAAAAACCCGGCTACAAAATGTTCTCTGACCGCGTCCGCGCTGATTGTCGCCTGCGCGAAAACGGGCATTTCCGGCTGCTATGACGGAAAACCGGTGACCTCCATCCCCAACTGGGAATTTTTCGATCTGGGCATCGCCGTACAAACCCTTTGTCTGAAAGCCCACGAGATGGGGCTGGGAACCGTCGTCGTCGGTCTGATGAATCATGAAGCCTGCGAAAAAATTCTGGCCGTACCCGAAGGTCATAAAGTCTATGCCGTCATTCCGATCGGCCGGCCGGCCACCGAACCGAAAGCAGGACCGCCGCGTAAGGCTTTGTCGGAAATGGTATTTTTAAATAATTTAAATAAGCCGATGTTTTAATATTTAATTTAAAGCGTTCATCCGAAAAGACCTAGCGATGATGAGAATATTTCCAAAACAAAAAGGGGAAGTTGAATGTTATGAAGGCCTCTTTGCTCCGTAAAATCCTGATCATGATCGTCAGCGTGTATGTGACGTTGAGAATTACCGTCATCGTCCTTTACTGGACGGGCATCAAGGGCGGGTATCCCCGAAAAGACGGTGACGGACTCTTGACGTGGTGGTCCAACGGTCTGGTCAATGCCGCACGCATTAAAAAGACGGTCTTCGACCCGTTCAACGTTCGCATCGAACCGGGCAAACGCTATATCATCATGTCGAATCACCGCAGCCTCTATGATATTCCCCTGACGATTCTTTCGCTTCCGGGCAGTATCCGGATGCTGACCAAAAAGGAACTGTTCAGGATACCTCTGTGGGGACGCGGGATGGCGGCGGGTGAATTCATTTCCATCGATCGTCACAACATCGAGCAGGCCAAGAAGGATCTTAGAGCGGCACGCGAAAAAATGGAGGATGGCATTGTATTGTGGATCGCCCCGGAAGGCACCCGCTCGCGAACCGGCCGGATGGGATCGTTTAAGAAAGGTGGCTTCATCCTGGCCATTGAAACCGGCGCGCAGATTATACCGGTCGGCATCCGGGGTTCGGAGAAAGTCCTGCCGGCCAAGACGTGGGACTTCTACCTGGATCAGCAGGTGGATATTCATATCGGAAAACCGATTGACGCCTCGGCTTATACAATGGAGAACAAGGATGAACTGATTGAAGCAGTACGGCGTGAAATAAGCACTCTGTGCGGCGAAACCTGATATCGGCAGATGACCCATCATCATCCATCAACCTGACGCACAGACTTTCATTGAAACACAGGACTAAATAAATGCTGTTTGCGCAAATACAAAGACAAAAAATCAAGCATACTGTCCACGGAATTCCGAATTCCAATGGATGGCTGATATGATATTGACATGACGTAGAGGGACAAATATACTTTGCTTATGATTAAATTGAATACCGTTACCAAAAAATACGGTTCCTTTGCCGCCGTCAACAACGTCTCTTTTTCCGTTGAGACTGGTGAATATTTTGCTCTTCTCGGACCTAATGGCGCAGGAAAAACGACTATCGTCAAGATGCTGCTGGACTTCACCCAACCCACATCCGGAAGCTTGTCGATAAACAGCATCCCCAGCACTCAGGCAGCAAGTCGCACCGCGATAGGTTATATGGCTGAAAACCATCGCATCCCCCCGCATCTTTCCGGATGGCAATATTTACAACGCTGCGCGGAGTTGCTGAATATCAGCCGATCTGATGCGACAGACCAATGCCGGCGCATCGTCAGGCAAATCGGCATGGAAGGCAGGGAAAATAGCAAAGCGCGTACTTATTCCAGGGGCATGATTCAACGGTTCGGAATGGGCGCTGCCCTCCTGGGGAATCCGAAACTGCTTCTTCTTGATGAACCGACCTCCGGCCTTGACCCTATCGGAATCAGAGAAATACGTCAGCTTTTGGAATCGCTTAAAGATCAGGGGATGACGATCTTCCTGAATTCACACCTTCTGTCGGAAGTTGAAAAAATATGCGATAACGCCGCCATCATCAATCAAGGAAAGCTTTTGGTGAAGGACAATATTGCCGCTCTGATCAAGAATGGTGACACTCTGGAAGATGTGTTTGTCAGATTGGTGAAAGGTTGATTTGAAAATGTCTGAAACGCGTTCATCCATCATCCGTATTGCGAAATACACCATCGTGGATCAGGTGCGGCAGAAGAGCTTCATCATGATGTTTGTTATTTGTGCACTTTTCATATTACTTGTCCGCAACTGTTCTCAAGGCGGTTTCATAGTGAATGGGCAGACGCTTGACGATGACGCTGTAATCCGTGTCATGTTAAAAGCGGTTTTCCACATGATTGCGGCGGGAACAATGTTGCTGGCGGGGCTACTTTCCATGCGCGTATTCAAACGCGACCGGGAGGAGGGGATGCAATCCTGTATTCTGTCAAAACCGATAACCCGCTGGCAGTATGTTGCGGGAAAAATTCTCGGATTGTGGGTTTTATCAGTTGTCTTCATGTTCATTCTGCACAGCGTTGTGTTCATCATGATTTCCATCCATTTAAAAGTGGTCTCTCCGGAATATCTCATGGCCTCGCTGCTTTCTTCTTTCAACCTGTTTTTTGTCGTTGTTGCCGTGCTTCTTTTTTCGCTTCTGATGCCTGACATCATCGCTTTTCTTTGTGTGATGGGTATTGGCATTGTCAGTTTTGTGGCAGAGGGAATAGTTGCTGCGAGCCAGAGTCAATTGGGACAGGCGATGCTGCAACAATCGGGTTCAGCGTCGGACGTATCCCGGTGGAAAGTTATTTACTATTTATGGCCGAAACTTTCAGGAATACAACAGGTTGCCTCATCATTGATCAGCAGGGAGGGGTTTCATGGATTTCTATCCATTTATCCGTTCATCAACATTCTGATCTATTGCCTTATCCTGGGCGCGTTGTTGTTCTGGCGTTTCAGGCATGAGGATATCATTTAAGCTTCCTGAACGGAAGTGTCATCTGATGTTTGCTTGGATGCACGCTTTTCAAATAGCAAGTCTTGATATAAATGGAAAGGACAATCTCCGGTAAAGGAATTGGGATATTATGCCGATCCAGATAATATCCCCACACGAGAAAAACGCAAGAGGTTGATTATGGTTTAATATTAAGTTATTAAGTCCAAAATCACGGATTTTGTAAAGGGGTGTTAGGCCGACAGCGCTGTCGGCGTTTACAATATTAGCACCGATCCATATAAACAATGTTATAACTCAGATCAAATGCATAACGATGATTGAAAAGAGACATTTTTACATCTACGAATATGTTTGCAAAAAGACAAAGGTACCATTTTACGTTGGCAAGGGAACAAGCGATAGAAAAAATGCGCACATGCGCGAGGCCAAAAAAGGAAGTGAGCGAGCCTTATGCGCTAAAATTAGAAATCTTGGATTTGAAAAAGGTGTCGAAATTATAACCGTGTATAAAAATCTTACTGAATGGGAAGCGTTTCAGCATGAAAGCCACTTAATTGAAGAAATTGGTCGCGCCGATTTAGGCACGGGGCCGCTGTTAAATAAGTCATTCGGTGGTGAAGGTATATCTGGCGGCATTGACATGTACGGCTACCGTAGGCAGGGTATAGCGCGAAAAATAACAGACATGGTTCATCACGGAATGCTTATTCAAGATATGCCGCAAGAAATAAGAACGTATGTTGAAGAAAATAAAATGAATGTCAAATGGGTTGAGAGTCGACTAATACCTCACATTCAAGAAATGGGTAATGTTGGTTATCATTACAAAGGCCCCAAAATACTATTACGTGGTTGGCAATTTTCATTAAACAGAAAAATGATTGACGTCAACATGTTAACTTTGGAAACAAAAGGATTTCTCAAGGTTCATGGTGATTTGCCTCTTAATAAAGGCTATGTTGCTTCTGCGCCAAAGAATTATAATTTCGGGTATTGAATGTTTATTAAAATCTTATAACCATGCAATCCACGCGGACCGGCGTCCCGCCGGCCGGTGATCAGTATGTTCGCCCGCCGCCTTCGGTGGCGTGCGAACGGAGCCGCGTCTGAAGGTCGCTTGCTCTACCGCCTGCGGCGGTCGAACAAGCGACTAGAACCGATCCCGTTACACGGGACGGCTCAGACGCGGCTCCGTTGAACATTTCAAGTGATAATCCTCAATTTTGACGACCCTCCAAAATCTTTCGCTTCACATCCGGCATTGACAGCAATCCTCTCTATGTGAAATAAAGCACTCATTAAAAATCTTCCGGAGAACAGGGTTGCAAAGCATTAAAAACGATATTCGGCAAATCAGGCAGAATCTTGATTCTGTCATGATTGCCGATTATTACCGTATTGTCCGCGAGCTTAAAAACATCGAAACGCATAGAGCCAAGGACGAAAAATCAGCTTTCAGAAAATTAGGCTATCTGAAAAGACTTGCCGATCTCTCCACTAATCGCTACCGCAGTAGAAAACAAAATGCTCCCTCGGTTCACTTTCCGCAAAATTTGCCGATCATCGCGAAGAAAAGGGAGATTATTGAAAGCATTCAAAAACATCAGGTCACGATTATCACCGGTGAAACCGGATCAGGAAAGACAACGCAAATCCCCAAAATGTGTCTGGCCGCGGGTCTTGGCCTGCGGGGCATGATCGGTTTGACTCAGCCCCGGCGTATCGCGGCCATCAGTATGGCCCATCGCATAGCATCGGAACTGGGCGAGGAGTGCGGTCAATCCGTCGCGTACAAAATCCGTTTTGAAGAAAAGAGCTCCGCCGAGCCTTTCATTAAAGTCATGACCGACGGCATCCTGCTTGCGGAAACGGTCAAAGACCGCGACCTGCTCGCCTACGATACATTGATTGTCGATGAAGCCCATGAGCGCAGCCTGAACATTGATTTTATTCTGGGCTACCTGCGCACGCTGCTCGCCAGGAGAAAAGATCTGAAAGTCATCATCACCTCGGCCACGATTGATACGGAAAAATTTTCTGAAGCTTTCAATAAAGCGCCAGTCATCAAGGTTTCCGGCCGGATGTATCCGGTGGAAGTCCGCTATCGGCCGGTCGATCCTGAAAAAGAAGAAAAAGGAGAGATAACCTATATTGATGAAGCCGTGGCCTGCGTGGAACAGTTGCAGCGCGAGCGCCGTTATGAAGATATTTTGATTTTCATGCCGACCGAGCAGGACATCCGCGAAACTTGCGGGCTATTATCCAAAAAATGTTCAGGTCTGGTTCTGCCCCTGTACGCGCGTCTGTCCGGTTCTCAGCAAAGGCTGATTTTTGCCCCCGTCGAACAGCAAAAAATCATCGTCGCCACTAATATCGCGGAAACGTCACTGACGATTCCCGGCATCAAATATGTGATCGATTCCGGGCTGGCGCGAATTTTGGAATACAATCCGCGCAGCCAGACAACCGGTTTGCCGATCAAACCAATCTCTGCGAGCAGCGCCGAACAGAGAAAGGGACGCTGCGGCCGCGTCCAAAACGGTATCTGCATCCGGCTCTATTCGCAGGAGGAGTTTTCTCAAAAGCCTCTTTACACGCCGCCGGAAATCATGCGTTCCAATCTGGCCGGTGTTATTCTGCGGATGCTGGAGCTTAATCTCGGCGCGGTCACGTCCTTTCCTTTTATCGACAAACCGCATCCCAAGAGTATCCGCGATGGCATCGATATCCTGCGCGATCTGGGAGCGCTGACCAGAGACGACGGTGCCGAAGAAACAAACCAATACATGCTGACGGAAACCGGCAGGAAGATGGCCGAATTTCCGCTGGATCCCCGCGCGTCCCGTATGATGATTGAAGCGCAGAAAGAAAACTGCGTCAACGAGATTGCCGTTATTGCCGCCGCCTTGAGCATTCAGGACCCACGCGAACGTCCCTATGAAAAAGCCGACGAAGCGTCGAAAGCTCATGCCCAATTCGCGCACCCGGGGTCGGACTTTTTAACCTATCTTAATATCTGGAATCGCTATCACGGGTCGCTGGAGAATCTGCCGACGCAAAACAAGCAGCGAAAATTCTGTCGCGATCATTTTCTCTCCTACAAGAGAATGATCGAATGGCGCGACATCTATCACCAGATTCTGGACATCCTCGGCGGCAAGAGCAAAGCGGCGAAAAACCGAAAACATCACAAGATTGAAATCAATCAGGACATCGCCGACCGGATTCACCGCTGTATTCTGAGCGGCTATCTTTCCAATATCGCCCGGAAGAAAGAGAAAAACTTTTATACGGCAGCCAAGAGTCGAGAGGTGATGATTTATCCGGGGTCCGGCCTGTTCAATCGTGCCGGTCAGTGGATTGTGGCGGCGGAAATCAGCATGACCTCGCGGGTCTTTGCCCGCCACGTCGCCAATATCAGCAGCGATTGGCTGGAGAAACTCGGCGGCGACAACTGCCGCTATACGTACGCCGCTGCCCACTGGGAAAAAAACCGCGGGCAGGTGGTCGCCCTGGAGAAGGTGACCCTTTTCGGATTGACGATTGTGGAAAGCCGTCCTGTTGCTTATGAAAAAATCAATCCCGAAGAAGCCAAAGCGATATTCATCCGGGAAGCCCTCGTTACCGGCGAGGTATCCCGCCGGATTCCTTTTCTCGAACACAATCTGTCTTTATACGAGCATGTCCAGACCATGGAGGAAAAGCTGCGCCGGCGCGGGATTGTGGCTGATGAAGAAACCATTGCCAATCTTTACGAACAGAGGCTGCCGGTGATTTCCGATATCCGGTCGCTGCAGAATTTGATCAAAGAAAAGGGAAGCGATGAGTTTCTGCGTTTCCGGGAAGAGGATTTGATTGTTCATGAACCGGATGAGGAGGAAATTTCTCAATATCCCGATCAGATTAAAATCGGCGATGCTGCTTTTAACTGCCTCTATAATTTTGAACCGGGCAAAAAGGATGATGGGGTTACCGTGAAAGTGCCTTTGGGTTTTCTCTCCAAAGCCGCAATAGAAAACATAGACCACCATCTGCCTTTGTTATTAAAGGGAAAGGCTGTTCACTTATTGAAGACGCTCCCCAAATCCATTCGCCTCAAGTTGCCACCGCCTGCTCAAATTGTGCAGTTATTACTGGAAGACCAGTCGTCTTTGAACAAACCTTTACCTCAGGCGCTCAGTCAGTTGCTTCTCGATCAATTCAAGATCAAGGTTTCTAAGGATGATTGGGCGACGGAGAAACTGCCGGATTATCTCAATATCCGCTACAGCGTCGTTGATGAAAAAGGAAACGAAATTAAAGACGGCCGTGACATCAATTTGCTGCAAAAAGAACTGGCCGACTCGGTCAGTAGTTCAGCCATGGATAAAATCAGAGGCGAGTGCGAAAAAGAAGGAATCACCGGTTGGGATTTCGGGGAATTGCCGCAGCAGATTCCCCTTCGGGGAGCACACGGTTTAATCGGCTATGCCTATCCGGCTCTGACGGTTGTCGATGGCTCGATCAATCTCCGGCTTTTTTCCAGTGAGAAACAAAGCGCCTTCCATCATCCACGGGGAGTTGCGGCTCTGTATGACATTCATTTTGCCGATTTGCTCAAACAACTTAAAAAAAATATTGCCCTGAATAGCTCGATGAAAGCCATCGCGGCCAATATCGGACCTCCCAAACAACTGGAACAGTCTCTCATCAACCGGGTAAAAAAGGATTTGTTCTTCAGGCCGTGGCGGAAAAGGGAAGAATTTGTCGCGCACGCCGGTTATCTGAAATCCCAGATCCTGCCTTATGGCCAGCAGGTGCTTACAGCGATAGAGCCAGTGTTAAAAGCATTTGATGATACTTATAATGTTATCAGTAAACTTATGACGAGAAATAGGGGCAATAATCCGGTTTTAAATTTTCTAAAAGGAATACGAACGGAGCTCTCAAGTCTGGTGCCCATCGATTTTCCCGAACTTTATACCTTTGAACGGATGAAGGAACTGCCGCGCTATTGCCGGGCGCTTGCCCTGCGGGCCGAGCGGGGAAGTCTCAATCTGGCCTCGGCAGAAAAGAAATTGCAGGAGGTTTTCATTTATTCTGTAAAACTGCAGGGAATGATTGAAAGTGATTCCAAGGCACAGCAAATCGGAATCCGGGAAATCAACCGGTTTAAAGAAGACATTGCCGTGGAATGTCCGGAAGAAAAGAAAATGCTGATTGAAGAATTCTTCTGGATGATTGAAGAATATAAAGTATCCCTGTTCGCGCAGGAACTCAAGACGCCCTATCACGTCTCACCAAAAAAACTGAATCAGCTGATAGAAGAAATCGAAAAATTTTAAATACCTTTTCTTAACCGAAATGGTGTTATTCAACGGCCAGATTTATTGATTTCAGTATATTCCATGTTTCCTTGCAATGGGAAGGAATGATTAATAGCTCAGGATTTGCTTTTTGCAAGTGATAGAGCATTTCCAGCGTTTTCACAAAATCATCCGGAGAAGCGTAAAAAGTTTTCTGGAATAATTTCCATGTGGGTATATTGTACCGGATGTTATCCTGCAGGTATGCGCCATCGCCGACAAAAAATAACTGTCTGGAATCAACGTTATCCATGTAGAGTCCCATTTGGCCTTTTGTGTGCCCCGGGAGCTGAACGAGATACATTGTGCCGTCATCCCATAGATCTACCGCCGTATCGAAAAGCTTGTGTTTTTTCCCTTTTTTGTAAAAATCAACGGTCATTATTTCATTATTGCAGTCATTATATAATGATTTCAAATATGCGTATTTAAACAATTTTACTGAATGCTTTTTTGTCTTGTCCCAGCACATAAAATCATACTCAGTCTTATTCAGGATAATTTTAGCATTAGGAAAATCAATAATTCCAGGAATGTGATCCGCATGACCATGACTGATTATGATCGTTTTAACATCATCGGGTTTAATTCCAATTTTTGTAATTTGATTTGCTGCATTGTTTTCCTCTTTCAAATCGCATGGCGTTAAAATGCTATGAAGCCGATAAGGGAAATCGCGTGTTGCTTGATAAAACCGGGTGTGATGTCCTGTATCAAAAAGAATTATACCCATTTTCGGATGTGCAATGACGGCAAAAAGAGCTGCTGCTTCTATTGATTCACAGTTTGCGCCCGCCAATAATATGCATTTCCTTGTCCGTACCCACGCCGTATTAAAAACTTTTACCGCAACTTTATTGTGAATTTCTATTTTCCCCATGCTATGGATGTCTTTTTTTGCTCCTGTACTACAGATTTTGTCTTTTGTTCCCGCCGCCGCAAAGATGAGCCGGGACGCGAAGCGGCGATCGGCTGTAGCAACGGGTTGGGCTTTATTTTTTTAGCTCTTCAAGAATACCCGCCACGCTCTGAACACAAGGAACACATACCTTGTTCAACATGTCTTTCTCTTTGAAGAATTTCTGGCCTTCTTCTGCCGTTAAATCGCAACCATTTAACAATTGACGGCAAATATATGTGCCATGCTTTTCAGCAAATTTTACCATGAGTTTTCTTGTTTGCTTATAAGTCAATTCTGTAGCTGATTTATCGTCTTTTGCCCCTCTACCGTGCCACATTCCCAATACAAGAATGCCACCTGTTACCGCACCGCATACTTCCTCTTTTCTTCCCATACCTGCACCCAAGCCACACCCGATCTTCAGTGCAATTTCCTCAGGTAAGTCGCTTTCTTCCCGGAAAGCGTAAAGTATCGACTGAGCTCAGTTGTATCCACTTAAAAACTTTTCTGTTGCGATGTTAGCTTTAATTGACATCTTATCTACTCCTTTCTTTTAGCCGTACGACAAAGCTCAGCCGGAGCCGCGAAGCGGCGATCGGCTTGAGCGATCTTGTTGGCCTCTTTTGTTTGTACTTTGGAACTTATTCGTAATGCGTCCACATTATGATTACCTTTACTGTGCGGACGTCTTTCAATACTTGATAAACCAAGCGATGCTGTATGTTGATTCTTCTTGAGTATGCTCCTGAAAGATCACCCATCAGCTTTTCATAGGGTGGTGGATTTTGAAATGGATCTTCCCTGAGTATATCCAATAGGCGGCTTGCCTGAGGTTTTAGGCCGGATTGTGAAATATTTTTTGCATCTTTTTGTGCCTGTTTTGTGAAAACAAGTTTCCAGCTCACCAGCCGGGTTCCTCCTTGCATTTTTCGACGGGAGTTTTTAAGCCCTTCTTAATGGATTCTCGCATACCCGGAACTGATGCAAGGTATAATGTTTCTTCTATAGCACGCCAATCTTCTTCGGATACTAAAACAGCGGAATTTCTTTTCCCTACAATTTGGATCGGAATATGTGAATCTTTAACTTCATCCACAAGATTGTATAGACGTTTTCTTGCTTCTGATGCTGTAAATGTTGTCATTTTTCTTACCTCCATAACGTACGACATACGGTACGCTATTATAAGACGAATGTCAAATAATTTCAGGCCAACGGCGAGTGCTACCGCGCAACTCGCCGTACGGGCGCGCGCAGCGCGGCCGTACAATTATTAGGCAGTGCCGGTTTCGATTCTCTCATTCATTGTGCGAACTCGTAGCTGAGTTTAGTGATGCGCCCGCGCCAGTAAGGTTTCGCCCCCTCTGGCAGCAGCCAGGCAACTTCACCGTCAAAGGGCACTTGCATGCCATCTCGAGCCTCGTAGTTCCAGAACCGGCCTTCCCAAGGGGTGGGCACCACTTTGCCACCTATTGTCCGTCCGCGCGCTTCAGCGCGTACGGTTTCGATGAGCCCGTCTTTATTGAAGCGGAACAACAGCGTCAGCGTGAGGTCGCCGTCCTTTATAGTCGCGCGGGCGGAATGGTCGTCCACGACATCCCAGAGTACGCCCTGGCTTGGCAAGAGCGCTGTCGGGTACCAAGCAGCTTCGGCAAAGAACCGCATCAGTTCACCCTGTGCCACTTCGCCCGTGCCACGCAGGTTAACCATGGACACCAGTCCGAGTACCGCCGCATGCAGAATGCCTTCACCCGCGATGTAGGCGTCATGAACGCGCACCGGTAGGCCGGGCATCATCGCAACGCGCCCGTCCCAGTCAAATCCCGGGCGCCGCGTGATCACGCGCTGGGTGGACGTGAATGGCTTCCACTGATCGGCCGCCTCGTCCATGTTGAAGGTTCCAGTGTGCTCCACGGTGACAGCGGCCACGATCGGCTGTCCGTCCTTCAACACGGCGCGGAAATAACGTTGAACTGGTGCGGGCACACCGTTTAGTTCAACCTTATGGAAGAATTTAGGCTCGATCGGCAGTCTGGCGGCTTCGAGCCGGTCACGAAGCTCTCTCGTGCCCGATTTCCAACGGAATTCTCCGTAAAGCATTACAGCCGCCACGACGATAACCAAGCCAAGAACTACAAGAAGCATAGCTCTCCTCAACATTCCTAATTCCTCTGCCGAACGGCGAGTTGAGCGAAATTACGGCGGGCTGACATGCTTGCATGCCTGGGCCGACGGGATTTGCGCTCGAACGATTTGTTCGACCGCGCGAATCAGCGCGTGGTCGGACTAATCGGGCGAGTGCGACCGCGCAACTCGCCGTACGGGCGCGCGCAGCGCGGCCGTACGCAAAAATCAGCCGGAGCGTAGCGATCGGCTGGATTGATTTTGTTGGAAATTCAGTCATATTTATCCAGTTCTTGTGATTTATCTCGAAATATAAATACTTGCTCAAGTAACTTTTGATCCGCTAATTTGTATAAGTCTAAATTGTTGCGATATTGTATTATCTCTCGTCCTGCATATCCACAGCTAAAATAGTTGGCAAAGTTAAAATAAAAAGGTACATGAGTAATAATCAGACCGATATAAACTCCAGCCAGACCACCTCCCCATGCATATTCGTAGGTTTTTAATAAGACGGTTCCGGTTGTACGATCTTCGATTCTGATCCATGCTTTTGTTAGGTATCTATGCAGAAAGTCACCCTTGGGTCGTTCAATGACTACCTTGTATCGGCTTCGCAGGTCAGATTCTTTCAAAATAAGGTCCAAGTTTTTACTAGTCGGATAATTTTCAGCTTCTATTATTTTATACTGCGCCGTGTTTGGAAAATCAGGTTCTTCTATATCGATTTTTCCATAGAGACAATGCATTCCATTGCCTTCTACTAATAGTGTATCAATAGGACCAACCTTCTCAAAAGTTGTCCTTTCTATTGGGGCAGGATGATCACATTGACAGCTAAGTTCAAATAGTCCACTCAGCGGCCATGATAAGACTAAGAAAACGAGCAGAATAACCAATATTACTGAAGATTTGATGCTCATGCCGCATCGGCGCAATAAATAGAAGATAAGCCAGAATACTGCCACAGGCAATGCACACAATACTAGTGTTATTAAGGAATTGAACAGCATGCCCAAGAGAAACAATACGACCATTATTTAATCCTTTTATTGTTCCAACGAAAAAATCACCCGGAGCGCAGCGATCGGGTGTATTGTTTTTTGTTATATGATTTTATTTTTTACTTTACGCACTAAAATATCATTTATCTCGCACTCAAGAAATGGTTCACCAAATACAGCATGGTTTTTCTTTGTATATAAAAAACGGTATTTGCTGAGTGGATAAATTGGCAATACAAAACCAAACCATAATCTCATAACGAAAGCCCCACATTTCTGACAGGTACTTTTTCTAAATCCGAATTGTAAAAGTGGAACCCGCCCTGGCCGCATTGCAATATAGCGGATAAGTGAGGACCATCTGGAATTTGTTACAGCAGTAGTTTCGGTTAAACAAGAATCGCAAAACTCTTTTGATGGTAATTTATGAAATTCCTCACCACATTGTTTGGAACAAAATTTATATCCTCCTAGCGTAATATATTTACCACCAAGGATTATTTTCCAGCAATTATCGCATATTGTAATCTTATTCTTCATATAACGGCGAGTTGAGCGAAATCACGGTGGGCTGGCATGCTTGCATGCCTGGGCCGACGGGATTTGCGCTCGAACGATTTGTTCGACCGCGCGAATCAGCGCGTGGTCGGACTAATCGGGCGAGTGCGACCGCGCAACTCGCCGTACGGGCGCGCGCAGCGCGGCCGTACGACAACATCAGCCGGAGCGAAGCGATCGGCTGTATGTGATTGTTAAATGTTCTTTCTTTTTGTTTCAATTCCGATGCTTTTTAAATAAGCAATCTGGTCTTTGTTCAATGGCTGTTTCAAGCTTCTATAGAGCTTTTCTATTTCTTTAATAAGATTATTCTCGTAAACAACATGCAATGCAATGGCCGCCTTTTTAATTGCGGCTAGTTCACTGCGGGACAGTTTATTATTTTCCGCAATATTTTTTAGATGGTTGCAGACTTTGTTAAGTTCTATTTCATTCTTCATATTTCTCATTTAACAATTAATATACTTGGTTGGTCTTTTCCGATTTTTGAAGGCAATATTACTCTTTTTTGAGAAGAATGCAAAGAAATAATCCTTTAAAATCAAGCAAAACAAACCGGTACCACTTGGTATTTTGTGGTATTATGCCGCATCTGCCAAGTTGGCATAGCATAGGTAATTTGTCCGATTGATACAAATGATCCAAAAGGGTGTCAGATTTAAGCCTATTGTTATAGGGGTGTTATCTTTTGCATTCATGAATTTCGATCGTCACGTGTACCAGTTCATGAACTTTGGCCAGGCGTTTTTTGTAGTCTTCGATAGAACAATTTTTTGATGTAACCAGAGAGACAATACAGGCATACTTATTTTGGGCGACTTTCCAGATATGCAGGTCGCTGATGATGGAGTCTCCGTCGGATTCGATTTCGTTTTTTATTTCATCGGCCAGCGGATTATCAATTTCGCGTTGCAACAAAATGCTGCCGGTTTCCTTCAGTAATAAAAATGACCAGTGAAGAATCAGTCCCGCTCCCACGATGCCCATGAACGGGTCAAGCCAGACAAAATTAAAATATTTGCCTCCAAGCAATGCGGCAATGGCTAAAACGGAAGTTAAAGCATCAGCCACAACGTGCAGATAGGCCGATTTCAAATTCAGGTCTTCCTGATGATGTTCATGATGGGAATGTTTATTCTCTTCATGACGGTGCGTATGTTCGTGAGCATGACCACCGTTGTTAAGTATAATGGCGCAAACGATGTTTACCGACAAACCGATGAATGCAACAAGCAAAGCCTGATTGTAATAAATGTTCAGAGGATGCAAAATTCTTTGGATGGAGGTATAGATCATGATCAGGCCGACAAGGCCCAGCACAATGGCACTGGTATAGGCGCCCAGAATTTCAATTTTCCAGGTGCCGAATGTAAAACTTCTGTCCTTTGCGTATTTCCTGGCCATGATATAGGCAATCAGAGAGATGCCCAGGGCAAAGGCATGCGTTCCCATATGCCAGCCGTCCGCCAGCAGAGCCATGGAATTGGAAATCCAGCCAAACAGAATTTCCGCAACCATGGTGATGAAGGTAATCACCACGACCATGAACGTGCTTTTTTCGACAGATTTCTTATCAACATTAAACAGATGATGATGCTGCCAAAGCTCTATTTGTTCGTCGTGCATCAGCTTTCTCCTATTTCAAACTGAGAAAGCCGTCAAAAATCTTGCGAAATTCCATTAATTCTTTTTCGAGGGCTTTGTCCTTATTCTTATCCAGGACGCAATTGTCAAAATGGTCTTCCAGCAGGATTTTTGTCGCCTTGTTCAAGGCGGCTTTTACAGCAGACAACTGCAGGAGAACCTGATCGCAGGATTGGCCGTCTTCAATCATTTTTTTGATGCCCCGGATATGACCTTCAATCCTGGACAGCCTTTTGACAACTTCTTTGGTATGTTCATGTGTATTGGTTTTCATATCCCATCCCCCTGGAGGGGATATAGACCAGGCCTTTTAATATGTCAACAACTTTCTTTAAACATTTTCGGTGAAGGATTGATTTGCTAATGGCTGAAGGCCAGACGAAGACACTCCAATCCATCAAGCCCCATATGAATCAATAAGCCGAGAGCCACAAATCGTAACTTCGGTATGGCGAGCATCAATAGATAGACGGCAATAGCATCATAAGAATGGAGGGGATGGAAACCGATACTGCATCGAAGGGGATCAAAGACTGGATTGGCTAGAAAATGATCCAGATCGACCGCCATCGTTAAAACCATGATCAAAGAAACCTTCTTCCATCGGTCTTGAAAAGCAAACCTCGCCAGCAAAACCGAAGTGGATTTAAAACATATTTACAAGCTTGATAAATGTCTAAAGAATCACCATGAAGAAAAATGATGGGGAAATTAATGTTTACATACAGAAGATGCAGCGTGAAACGGATTTTTCACACATAAGCATGAACCGGTAAGGATTAAAAGAAAGCCGATATCACCATCGCGACTGACAGGCCTATCAGTATAATGACAGTGGTCCAGGAAACCATGTTCATCAGACGGCCGTTGACGTAATCTCCCATAATTCGTTTATCGTTGATCAGAAGCAGCATGAAAATTAATATGAAAGGCAAAAGTATTCCGTTAATGACCTGAGAGTAAAACATTATCTTTATCAGAGGCACATCGGGTAAAAGAATAATACCGGCACCCAGAATAATCATCAATGAATAGAGTCCGTAAAACTGAGGCGCTTCAATAAATTTTCTATCGAGGCTGGATTCCCATCCAAAAGCTTCGCAAACGGTATACGCTGTTGAAAGCGGCAGGATAGAAGCGGCGAAAAGCGACGCGTTGAGTAAACCAAAAGCGAACAACAAGGAAGCATAGGAACCGGCGAGGGGTGCCAGAGCGAGTGCGGCATCCTTGGCTGTTTCGATTTTCAATCCATTTTGAAATAAAGTAACAGCGCAAAGCATAATGATGAAAAACGCTACGACATTGACGGTGATCGAACCAAAAACAACGTCCATCCGCGCGTACTTATAACTTTCAGCCGTTAATCCCTTATCGACAATGGACGATTGCAAATAAAACTGCATCCAGGGAGCGATCGTTGTTCCGATAATACCAATGGCCATCGTCAGCATACCGGAGTCAAAACTCAAACTCGGTGTAATGGACGCTACTGCGATTGATGACCATTTGGGATTAACCAGGAACCCCGATATAATGTAGGAAAGATAAAAAAGGCAGGCCAGCAGAAACGCTTTTTCCACCGATTTATAATTTCCCTTGACGACAAGCCACCAGACGAAAAAAGCGCCCGCCGGAACGGAAACATATTTGCTGACACCGAATATTTCCATGCTGGCGGCAATACCGGCAAATTCGCAAAGTGTATTTCCCAGGTTGGCTAAAAGTAAGATAATCATCAGATAAAAAGTTATTTTTGCGCCGAATCGCTCTCTGATTAAATCGGAAAGCCCTTTGCCGGAGACCACGCCCATTCTGGCGCATATTTCCTGAATGATCACCAGTGCCACCGTGACGGGAATGAGAATCCAGATCAGGCTGAGGCCGTAATGGGCGCCGGCTAAAGAATACGTCGTTATACCGCCGGCGTCATTATCCACATTGGATGTAATGATTCCCGGACCGATGAGAGCGAAAAAAAGTCCCGCTTTCAACAAACCTGCCTGCCACAATTTTATCCAATGCGCTTTTATTTTTTCCATGATTTCATCTTAATCGATTCGCTTATTTGCCCAGTTCGGGAGCCACAATTTCCAGGAGATTTTTAAAAATGATAGTGCCTTGCATTTTTTCGTCTTCATCCACAACCGGAATAGCTGTAACCGCGTATTTGGCAAATTGTTCGGCAATGGTATCGTCTTTATCATCAAGTTTCACCGAGATAACCCTGTCATCCATGATGTCTTCCAGTTTCTGATCTTCAGTGGCCAGAATCAAATCCCGCAGACTGATAACACCCAGCAGGCGTTCGTCTTCATTAATGACATAGACATAATAAACAAGATCGACATCGGCCGCTTCCAAACGGAATTTTTCCAGAGCTTCTTTGACCGTGGTGGAAGGGCTGAAACTCAAGTAGGATGTCGTCATCATACCGCCGGCTTCCCGCTCAGGGTGAGACAGTAGTTCTTTTACGTCATCGGCAATATCTTTTTCCATTTCATTCAAAATTCCTTCAGCCTTGGCTTTGGGTAAATCAGCCAGAAGATCAGCGGCTTCCGATAAGGACATCTCTTCGATGATGTCCGATGCCTTTTCCGAGTTGAGATCTTTAATCAGACTAACCTGAACTTTCGGGTCTGTTTCCTCCAGCGCTTCCGCCGCGGTTTCAACATCAAGAGCCTGAAAAACAGCGGCACGCTGCTTGATATCAAGTTCTTCAAGAATATCGGCCAGGTCGGCCGGATGGATCTGGCTCAATCTGCTCTGGGCAATATTTAATTGCAGGAGATCCGGAGAGTTCAGCGGCTGAGTAAATTTCCACGAAATAAAATTATTGGTTAGTTTATAATCAAACAGACCTTGTAAAATTACATCCAATAATTTGATTAAGCCAACACGGCGGATCAAGCCGCGGAAACCAACGTCAACATGCACCAGATGCAATCGCTGTCTTGCTTTTAAAAACTGGAGGTCGTTTACCCGTCTGATCTTTGCTCCATATGTATCTACGATCTGCTTGTCCAGAAGGGCGTCTTTGAGCAACAATTCTCCTTCTTTTAAATGAAGAGGAGAAAGTTCCGCGATTGATTCTACGGAAACGGATATGGACAAATCCATATCCAGAACATCATTCCACGGCAGGAATAAAGGACTTTTTTTCTGAGCTGAGCTGAGGATAATACCGGTAACAATTGGATAAGGCTCTACGAATTCCGCGGTCAAATCATAAACACGGCCCAAGGTTTCGCCTGTTGCGCCGACAATGTTTCTTCCAAGTATTTCGCTTAAAAACAAAAAAACCTGAAGTTCGCGATTTTCCGCCATTTTATCTCCCCCAAGTTGTCTTCCTATATCAGTTATTATTTTCGATCGAAAGCGTTATGTTTTCCATATCATCTTTTTCTTTCAAGCCACTTGAGCAGCCAGTAGTTGGCAAAACCGATGACGACCATAGCGAAAAGAAAGGCCGGATAGGCGATCTTCCAATTAGAAGGTCCGGTCATCATGGACCACTCCGACATGCCGCCGATACCGGCCAGGAGTGTCAGTGGCATAAAAATGGTGGTGATGAACGTCAGGCGTCTGACTGTCCTGTTAGTTCTGTTGGCGGTCTCGGCCATCTTGTTGTTCAGCATGGAGAGATACATTTCCATGAGGCTGGTGACGACATCGCGGGAGGTTTCGGTCATTTCAAAAAATTTCGTAAGATGATCGTAAATATCCCGGTAATAGAACAGCGCTTTTTCCGGAATGAGATGAAAGTCCTTGCGGTAAATTTTTACCATGATCTCTCGCTCGTGAAAAAGGCTTCTGCGCATCGCGAACAGATCCCTGCGCAGGTTAAGAAGCGTCGCCGGATCAAAATTTGACAAATCGGCAATGACGGTTTCTTCTGCCTTGTCCAGATCATTTTCAAAAGTTTCAATCGCCGCATATTTTTGATCAACGATGTAATCCAGGATAACATGCAAAAGGAAAGCCGGTCCTTGAAAGGTTTTCTTGGGATTGATTTCCACGGTTTTTGCAATACTCTTCAGGAACTGCTCATTGTTCGAATCCGAGACGTTGACGGTTATGAGAAAATCCGTTCCGAGAAATATATTTATTTCACGGATCGTAAGGATTTGCCGGGTGTAGTTGAAGGCGTTGAAGATGAAGAAGGTATATCGCGAATAATCATCCACTTTAGGAATAAGATTTTCGTCAAGACAGTCTTCAATGGAAAGCGGATGGAGCCCAAAGGGCTCGATCAATAAAGAAAGTTCCTCCTTGGTCGGTTGGGTGTAATCCAGCCATACAAAACCTCCGTTTTGAGTTTCAGCGAGGACCTCGGACAGTGTTGCTATCCTAACAAGTTTCCCCTCCCGGGTGATATGATAAAATCTGGATTCAGACATGAGCGCCTCCTGATATTTTCATTCAAAACAGGTTACGTTGACGTAAGAAATGCTTGCTCAAAGTATGTGATTGGAATTTTACATATTAATGAAAACACGTCAACGTAAACTTATAAGGGGCCGAGGAAAATTGGTTTCAGGAAAATGAATTAAAATGGGAGATTATCGATTTAAATCGGAACACCAAAGCTCGTGAATTTAATTTCAAATCCATGCTTGACTGCCAAGGCTTTGATTTGGGCAACTTTATGTAAGTCCGGTTTGAAGCCGGTTGAAAAATCATCCTGTGTCTGGCCTTCAAAAGCCAGAATCATGGTCTCCGCCATGCAGGCATAAATGAATCCGTCTTTAATCGGTAATTTCAGCCCTATTTTTACTGTCTTCGGCGGTTTGATGACGGCGCCATCGATCACCAGAATATCTTTGCGTTGATCGGCAATTTCTTTGGAAATATTTCGTGGCGATGGAATGTCACAGATAATCGCACCTGCCTTGAGATTTGCGGCTGTTGCCGCCGAAGGCACCTCTATGGCAGACGTGGTGAAAATAATGATATCCGATTCTTTTGTTACGGCATCAATATCCAAACCCTTATTAATAATCTTTGTCTTTGATTTTTGCGAAGTGAGAAATTCCTGAAGCTCGGAAAGTCTTTCGGCATGCCTTGCCAATAGAAAAATAGTATCGGTTCTGTTCAGAAATCCGAGAGCGCAATTCTGGCCAATGGCGTTAGTGGCACCTACGATTGCAATTTTTATTTTGGAGGGGGCAATCTTTCGCAATGTAATCGCCCTGTCCAGCGTTTCCAGAATAGCCGCAGAAGCCAGACTTGAACCGGTTGTTATCGCTACAGGTGTTTGACCGGCAATGACTTGCCCTCCCTTGCCGGCAATTCCCATCAGAGCACCCAGCCCGATGACGCTCGCGCCGCTTCGTTCCCCCAGTCGTACCGCTTTCAGTATCTTGCGTAAAGCTGCCTCTTCCTTCATGGCCAGCACCTGTTTGGAAAGTAACGGACAGACAATAAAGCATCCTTCAATTTCCGCGCCTGTGGCAGAACGCAGATTTTTGGTATGATGAATTTTAAACGGCGGTAAAAGTCTTAGAATTATTTTGATCAATGCTTCAGGCGCAATTTTTGACAGGAAGCAATAATCATGAATGTTCTGAATATTGAAGGGATTAAGGACAAAGGCGAATTTGTTCATTCTTCTATTTCTACTGTGTCATTGATTTTTATTTCACCGCCCGTGATGACTTTGGCAAAGATTCCTTCCCGGGGCATGACACAATCGCCGACGGTGTAAAAGATATTGCAGCGGTTGTGGCAGACTTTGCCGATTTGCGAAACCTCCAGTAATACCTTGTCGCCAACCTTTAATTTCGTTCCTACGGGCAGCGACGGCAGATCAATGCCTTCGATAGTGAGATTTTCGGCGAAATCACCGTATTGGACATTAAGGCCTTTGGCCCTGATTTTCTCAATGCTTTCTTTGGCTAGGAGGCTGACCTGCCGGATGATATCTGCTTCGGCGTGGGCATCGTTTTCCAGTCCCAGGTTTTCCAGAAACAGCCCGCATTCAATATTGTTCTTCTTTTCTCCCTTTTTCTGAGAGATATTCACCGCCAGAATTTTCCCCGTCATTTTTTTCATAAAGAATTGTCTTCCTCAAAGTTTTAATCGTCTGCCAATCTTTTGCCGCGCCAGATCATATAGATTGCCGGATAAATAATCAACTCCAGGATGGTGGAGGAAATCACACCACCGACCATCGGCGCGGCAATGCGTTTCATGACGTCAGCACCGGCACCGTGACTGAACATAATCGGGATCAGCCCGGCCAGAATGACACTGACCGTCATGATTTTGGGACGAATCCGTTTGACAGCGCCAAACATGATGGCGTTATGCAAATCTTTTCTGGTTTTCAGTAGTCCTTCTTTTTTCCACTTCTCGTAAGCCAAATCCAGGTACAAGAGCATAACCACACCTGTTTCTGCATCAAGCCCGGCCAGCGCGATGATGCCCACCCACACGGCAATGCTCATATTGTAATTAAGCAGGTACATGAACCAAAATGATCCAACCAGCGAAAAGGGCACAGCGAGCAGAACAATGGCCGTTTTGGTCACGGAATGCGTGTTGAAATACAGCAGGATGAAAATAATCAGCAGTGTAAAAGGGATAATAATTTTAAGGCGCTCGTGCGTCTTCACGATATACTCGTATTCACCACTCCAGACCAAACGGTAACCTTCCGGCAGTTGAATGGTTGAGGCTTTTTGTCTCGCTTCTTTGACGTAGCTACCGACATCACGTCCAGAAATGTCTATATAAACATACGCCGTCAACAATCCTTCTTCACTTTTAACGGATGTCGGCCCCCGCAGGATGTTAAAGTCCGCCAGCTCTCCCAGGGGAACCTGCAGAATATTGCCGGAAGCTGCCATCCCGGAAGTTCCGGATCCGGCGCTTTGGGAGGTCATTACCGGTACGAGAATGCGTTTGAGTTTTTCCATATCATTGCGCAACTCCCGCGGGTAGCGGATATTGACGGGATAGCGCGCCCGGCCCTCCACGGTGGTGGTCAGATTCATACCGCCGATGGCCGTCTGAATGATTTCATTGACATCATCAACAACCAGACCATAGCGCGCAATGTTTTCTCGTTTAATAACAATGTCCAGAAAATATCCCGTAGCCACTCTCTCTGCGTACACACTGCGTGTGCCCGGAATATCCCTCAAATGATGCTCCAGATTCATGCCGATTTTTTCTATCTCTTCCAGATCGGCACCAAGAATTTTAATCCCTACCGGTGTGCGGATGCCCGTTGCCAGCATATCGATTCGGGCTTTAATCGGCATGGTGAAGGAATTGGCCACGCCGGGAATATTCAGCGCGTCATTCATTTCATCTTTAATTTTTTCAATGGTCATGCCTTTGCGCCACTGATGCTCCGGCTTCAGGTTGATGACCGTTTCGAACATTTCCAGCGGTGCGGGGTCAGTTGCAGTTTCGGCGCGACCGGCCTTGCCGAAGACCTGTCGGACTTCGGGAATTTTCATCAGCAATTCATCCTGTATCTGCAACAGCCGGCCGGCTTCCGCCACCGAGGCGCCCGGCATGGTGACCGGCATGTAAAAAAGCGATCCTTCATAAAGGGGCGGCATGAATTCGGAACCGAGCTTCATGAAGGGATAAACCGTGACGATCATAATCAGCAGAGCAAGAACAATGACTGTTTTGCGAAAGCGCAAAGCCAGATGCGCAACCGGTTCATAAATTTTGTGCAGGAAAAGGCTCACCGGATTCTTTTCTTCCGGCCGGATATTTCCCCGGATAAATAACGTCATCAAGACCGGCGTCAATGTGATGGCCAGAAAAGAGGAAAACAGCATGGCAAACGTTTTCGTATAGGCCAGCGGCTTGAAAAGTCTGCCCGCCTGCGCCTGAAGCGTGAAGACCGGCAGAAAAGCGACGGTAATCACCAGGAGCGAGAAGAACAGCGACGGCCCCACCTCGCGGGCGGCTTCAATAATGACTTCCGTTCTGCTGCCGGGACTTCCCTGATGCGTCCATTCCTCAAGCTTCTTGTGAGCGTTTTCCACCATGATGATGGCTGCATCCACCATGGCGCCGATGGCGATGGCAATGCCGCTCAAGCTCATGATGTTGGAGGTCACCCCCAGATAATACATGCAGATAAAGGAAATGATAATGGCGATGGGCAGTGTGACAATCACCACCAGCGCGCTGGGCAGATGAAACAGAAAAATCAGACAGACGATGCTCACAGCGATAGTCAGCTTGATGATTTCATCCTTGAGCGTGGCAATTGAACGGATAATGAGATCGGAGCGGTCGTAGGTCGTAACGATTTTCACACCTTTGGGAAGACTGGGCGCGATGTCATTTTTTATCTTGTCCTTGACCCGCTCAATGACATTGAGAACATTTTCACCGAAACGGACAATAACGATTCCGCCGGCAACTTCTCCTTTCCCGTTCAGCTCCGCCAGTCCCCGGCGAATTTCCGGCCCGATCTGAACGCGTGCAACATCCTTTAAATAAACCGGTGTGCCTGTCGCGCTTACCCCTACCGCAATGTCTTCAATATCTTTTACAGCCTTGATGTAGCCGCGTCCCCGCACCATGTATTCCGTGCCGGAGAAATCGAGCACCCGGCCTTCCACGTCCTGATTGCTCTTGCGAACGGCTTCCATGATTTTCGTTATGGGAATGTTATAGGCACTCAGACGATTGGGCTCGACGGTAATCTGATATTGCCGGACAAAACCGCCGACGCTGGCCACCTGTGAAACGCCCTGCACACTTTCCAGACCGAGCTTGACCACATAATCCTGCAGCGAGCGAAGCTCAGCCAGATCAAGCTGTTTGTTCTCATCGATGATGGCGTAAGTAAATCCCCAGCCCAGGCTGGTGGCATCGGGGCCGAGGACGGGATTGACGTCGGCGGGTATTTTATTTTTGACGGCCTGAAGATATTCCAGAATCCGGCTTCGCGCCCAGTAGATATCGGTCCCTTCATCAAAAATGACGTAAATAAAGGAGCTGCCCAGAAAGGAAAACCCGCGTACCGCCTGCACATGGGGCGCCGCTAGCAGGGTGGACGTAATCGGATACGTAATCTGATCCTCAACCAGATCCGGACTGCGACCCGGCCATTCCGTGTAAATAATGACCTGCGTGTCGCTCAAATCGGGTAGAGCATCCAACGGCATATTTCTAATGGTCCACAAGCCCCATACAACAGAGAAAAACAAAATCAGGAAAACCAGAAATTTATTGCGTGCACTGAATTCAATGATTTTGGCAATCATAGCGAAACTCTCAGAAAACGAGTCCCGACTTGTCGGGACGATGTTTGTCCCCGCCACCTAAAGGTGGTCGGGATAATTCGCTCTAAGACTATAGTCAAGGCTCATTAAAGCGTTAGTTGTAGTGAGACCCAAACTTCAGAAACGAAGTGCACTGAAGTTTGCTGGTCGAACTATCCAATTCCGATTTATCGGGATTGGGAACTATCCTAGGAGCGTAGTACCCTGAAGGGCATCTGCGACGACGTAGGATAGTGAACACAACAATGAAATTTTTCTTTTCCCCATTTATTGTTGCGGCAGCGGTTTGATTCCCTTCAACTGCGCTTCCGAGTCAATCAGGAAATTGGCTGCCGCCACCACTTTTTCACCACTGCGCAAACCACGCAACACTTCAACATATCCGTCCGACTTGATTCCCGTTTTAACTTCCCTTGGCTCAAACACATCATTGCCGAGATCAACATAAACAACCATGGCTTTTCCTGTATCCAGTACGGCCGATTCGGGTATCACCAATTTGTTTCCCAGATTGATTTTAATCTCAACATTCGTGAACATCTGCGGCTTCAATTGGCGGCTGCTGTTGGAAAGCTTCAGGCGAACTTTTACCGTGCGTGTCTGCGCTGACAAGTCCGGATAGATATAATCAATCTTCGACGTCAACTCCACTCCGGGAAGCGAGGCCAGTGTTATTGTTGCCTGATTACCGACCTTGACGAGCGGCAATTCGTATTCATAAACATCGGCCACAACCCACAGGCCGGATAAATCGGCTATGTCCAGGATTTTTTCTCCCGGCATAATTTTCATTCCGCTAATAACCATTTTTTGCGTCACGTATCCGCTGACCGGCGCATACAGTGTCAGAGTCCGGAAAGCTTTCCCTGTCTTTTCGATCTGCCTGATCTGCGCGGGAGAGACATCCCACAAAAGGAGACGTTGACGCGCTGCCTCCAGTGTGGCGGCGGCATCCCGGGCAAGCATCTTGTTTAACTCCGATGCAGAGGATGTGGTTTGCCCGGCTTCTGAATGAGCGGCCTCCATATCTTTGGCCCATTTCAATGCCGTCAGAAATTCCTGCTGTGTCGCCAGGAGCTCCGGGCTGTAAATCTCGGCAATTTTTTCTCCTTTGGCAACGTAACTCCCCGTTGTGCTCACATAGAGCTTTTCAATCCATCCTTCAGTTTTGGCGTTAATGGTTGCCTGCCGGCTTTCATCGACTTCCACTCTGCCCACTGTCCGGATAACTTTCTTGACTGGCATGACCGCTGCCTTGACTGTTTTAACGCCAATGAGTTTCTGCTGATCGGCGGATATCTCCACCTGTGGTACATCCTGATCAGATGGCACTGCCGGTTGGCTTTGCTGATCTGCCGGAGACTTTGCCGATTCGGTTGAATGAGAATGTGTTTGCGCCATAACCGGCACTGCTATGACGAGCGCCAGGTATCCTGAAACAAAAAGATTGCGCAGTTTCATCAAATAACCGCTCTTCTTCATTGCTTTTCTCCTTTGCCATTGAGTCCGGTCGCAATGGCCTGCAGACGGGCAATGGCTTTCTCTCTTTCCACCAGTTGGCCCCAGTATAAAAGCTCATAATCCAGCAGGGTCTTTAAACGGGATAAGATGGTCACGGTTTCTCCCCTTCCCGTGGAATATCCGGTCAGGGTCTGTTCGATATCCTGTCTGGTTTTCGGAAGAATTCCTTCTTTATAGAGTTCCATCAGCCTTTCCGCTGAACGGAGCATAGTGTAGTTATCGCGCAACGCCGCTTCAATCATCAATTGGGTTGCGGCCAGTTCCCGATCAGCCTGATTCACGCCCGCCTTCGCCTCCATTTCAGCCGGTTTTTGTTTCGACTGAAAATAAAGAGGAATGTTGAAGGTTACGGTGGCAGCCCACATATCGGGGAAATCGCCCGACCGGTTATAATAACCGCCGCTTAAAGCAAAATCCGGATAATATTCTTTTCGGGCCATGGCTACTTTGGCGTTGGCGGCCTCCAGCATTTTATGGCGCGATTTTAATTCCGGTGAATTCTGCATCGCCAGTTTGATGACCTCGTTAATATCGGGAGAAAAGGATTGATAAACCGGCTCGGTGGGTTTCGGCACCTGATCCCCTTGGTGTCTGCCAATAACAGCCTTGAGCATCGCCTCCAGAGACTGGATTTTTTGCCGTCCCATTTCCACTTTTTCCAGCAGCATGTATTTTTCAGTTTGGGTCATAATCACATCCTGCTGCATGGCTGTGCCCGCGGCGTAGCGCGCCAGCACCATGCTTTCCATTCGGGCAATTAAATCCCTCTTTTCCTTCAGGAGATCAATATTCTTATGGGCCAGAAAAAGGTCGTAATACAGTTCCCGGACGCGGGCAGCCGTTTTGAGTTTCAACTGTTCGTGCATGGCTTCAAGACTTTCGGCGTCACGCCGTGTCATTTCCTCCTTGAGGCTTCTTTTGCCGGGAAAAAGGAACTGCTGGGACGCCGAAAACATCCACTGCGATCCCTCCATCTCGCCATAGGTATAACTGTCAAAGCCTTCATTCTGATAACCGGCCATAATCATGGGATCAGGCAAGCTGCCCGCCTGTGTGATTCTCAACCGGGCAGCTTCAATCCCGGCTTCGGACGCTTTAATCTCAGGGCTGTTTTGCAGGGCCTCGGCAATTAATCCCTCCAGAGTCGGATCACCCTGTACAGGCGCGGCCGCCATCAGGAAAACGCCCAAAAGCAAAAGCGATAACTTGAATAGCCTACTTGATATCGACATTTAATTTTACCGTTTGAGTCTTGCCGCCACGGTTGATTTTAATATTTACATTCCAGGCACCGCTCATGGAAAAATTGACGGTAGCGAGATAGTTGCTGCCTTTAAGGGTTGCATTGGTCTTATAGTTCATCGCGCCCATTCCCGGCATGGCGGGCATTCCGTATTCAACGATAACGCTGGCGTCAGTAACATTTTTTCCCGCCGCATCCTTAAGGGCAATATCCATTTTGTTTGTTCCCGTTACCGGCGGATTCTTGTCGATTTTGACCACAACCGTCAAATCACCGGCTTTTTTAGTTATTTCAAAATCTTTGGCCTGGGCAATCCCCAAACCAAGCAATAAAACCATTGCTACAATAATCAGATTTAATTTTCTCATTTTTCCCTCCATATTAATTATTTAGTTTTAATTAATATAGTCAGCGACTGTCAAAAGAAAAGAGCCGGAACTCTTTTTCACTTTTTCATTGCAAACGGTTTTCTCCCGCATAGACAAATCCGGAATCTTTTCTCACGTAACCCAGCAGCGTTACATGATATTCCCGGGCCAGATTGACTGCTGCGGCTGTCGGCGTTGCTCTGGAAACGAGCACCGGAACGCCCATTCTGATGACCTTGGTGATGATTTCCGAAGATACTCTTCCGCTTACAAACAGTACCGCATTCTCTACGAGATTCATTTTTTGATTTTTCAGGAGCACTCCTAATATTTTATCAAAGCAATTATGTCTGCCGATGTCTTCGTTAAAAACGGAAAATTCATCGTGCTGAAACAAGACACTATGAACGCCTCCGACGTTCTGATATAAATCCGAACGCTTTTCGAAATCTTTCATGGACTGCATAATATTATCCAGAGAATATTTTTTATCATCGGATAATATGATAAATTTGTCATGCTTCAACGGATTAATGTAGGTAAAGCATTTGCCGCAACCGGACGTTACACTGCGCAGACTCTCGCACTTTTCAACGGACTTTCCTTCAGTAAGATTAATCATCACCGCAAAGAGCCGCTCGTTATAGGAAATGGAGGCGACGTCCTCAATAGTATCAATGACGCCTTCACTATAGAGAAAGCCCAGCGCCAGTTCTTCCGTCAGTTGATTGAGGCACAGAAGAGATGCGTATTCCGTCCCGTTGATATAAATTTTGAGAGATATCTCGCCGATGACATCCTTTTCGCAATCCCTCAAACGGATGGCGCCGTTATCGGATGCAATTTCTTTTATATTGAAAGTTGAAAACACTCTTTCGTCCATGTTTTTAATATCCATTATTTAATGATCAGGTTATCCTGCTTCATTTAATGCAATTTCTGTTTAGCCGCCTGTTTCTTATACTGCTTGGCACCAAAAATAAGATCCTGTTTTTTGATGAACACCTCCGTATCCGGCGGAACGGAATGCGTCAGCCAGACGTTGCCGCCGATGACGGAACGGGCCCCGACAACAGTGTCACCGCCCAGAATCGTGGCATTGGCATAAATGATGACATCGTCTTCAATGGAAGGATGCCGCTTTTGGGATCGTAATTTTTTGACTTCCGTCTTGGAAAGGGAAATCGCGCCGAGTGTGACGCCCTGATAAATGCGCACGCGATCGCCGATTTCGCATGTTTCGCCGATCACCACGCCGGTCCCGTGATCGATAAAGAAGCTCTCGCCGATGTGCGCGCCCGGATGAATATCAATACCGGTTTGGCTGTGCGCGTATTCCGTCATGATTCTGGGTATCAGCGGAATATTGAGATGATAAAGCTCATGCGCGATTCGATAAATCGTAATCGCCCGGATGCCGGGATAGCTGAAAATAATATCATCATATCCCTTTGCCGCCGGATCTCCATCCAGGGAAGCGCGGATATCCTGGCCCAGCATCGTCCGCAGTTCAGGAAGCTTGCGCAGAAAATCGACGGTCAACTGATGTCCCAGCGGTTCGCAATGAACGCAGGACTGATTATGACGGATGCAGTCATGCCGGATGGCTCGGACAATTTGTTCCGAAAGTGTTTCATACAAAGCGGTCATCTGCTCGCCCAGATAATATTCCAGATTGACCGCATCCAGGCGCGTTTTCACAAAATATCCCGGATACAAAATCAAGGCCAGGCGGTGCAGAATATCGATGATGGCCTCCCGATGCGGAATCGGTTCGGCGCTGACGTGATCAAAACATCCGGCGCTGCCGCATGATGCCACCAGCTCGTCCACAACAGCAGGCACTTCATCGCGAAAGCCTTTTTCTTTTTTGATTTTATTTTTGCATTTATCGCCGTTTTTCGAGCGCTTCATAAAAACTCCTATTGATTGGTGCAAGCCTGCTGCGCCTGCGCCTGATTCCAGAAGGGAGACATGCCCCGCAGCCGTTCAATGATGGCAGGCATTTTTTCGATAACAAAATCCACTTCCTCTTCGGTATTGTAAACGCTCAGACTGAAACGGATGGAACCGTGCGCCATCGTAAACGGTACGCCCATCGCCCTTAAAACATGGGAGGGCTGCAGCGAACCTGATGTGCAGGCCGAGCCGGATGAAGCGCAGATGCCCAGTTCGTTCATCAACAGCAAAATGGCTTCGCCTTCCACATATTCAAAACTGATATTGGCCGTGTTGGGCAGACGGTTTTGGACATCACCGTTGACGCGGCTCTGTGGAATCTTCTTTAACAATGCCTGTTCCAGTTTGTCGCGCAGCTGCTTGACGCGGATATTTTCCGTATTAATGTTTTTTGCAGCCAGTTCACAGGCTTTTCCCAGGCCGACGATGCCCGCCGTATTTTCCGTCCCGCCACGCCGGCTCTTTTCTTGGTGGCCGCCGATCAGAAAAGGTGAAAACTTGGTGCCGCGCCTGATGTAAAGAACGCCGATGCCCTTCGGAGCGTGCAGTTTGTGGCCGGAGATGGACAGCATATCGATGACGTTATTCTTCAGGTTGATGGGTATCTTCCCGACGGCCTGAACCGCATCGGTGTGAAAGAAAATGCCCTTGTCATGCGCCATTTTTGCCGCCTCTTCGACCGGAAAGAGAACGCCGGTTTCATTATTGGCCCACATGAGACTGACAATTGCCGTATCCGGTGTCAGACTTTTTTCAAGATTTTCCAGATCAAGAATCCCGTTTTTATCCACGGGCAGCTCGGTTATTTTATAACCCTGCGTTCCCAGATGCGAACACAGAGCGCGGATGGCCGGATGCTCCACTCGGCTGATGACGATGTGTTTTTTGTCCGGTCTGGTCAGCAGCGCGGAGTGAATGGCGGCATTGTCGCTTTCTGTTCCGCAACTGGTGAAAACGATTTCATCGGGCATGGCGCCCAGCAGGGCCGCAACCTGTTCGCGCGCGTCGCGGATTCTCTGGCCAACCTGGCCGCCGAAGGTGTGCATACTGGACGGGTTGCCGTATAACTGTGTAAAGTAGGGAAGCATGGCTTCCAGAACTTCATCGGCCACTTTAGTCGTCGCATTATTATCCAGATAAATGGTTTTCATGATGATGCCTCCTCAACGGTGATGTCCGGCGATACCTGTTCCCTGAGCCGGTGTTCGACAAAATCCTTCAGCGTGATATTCGAAGCCTTGCAGGTTGAGCAGGCTCCCCGCAATGCCACAATCACGCGGTTGCCGATAATATCGATGATTTCAATATCGCCGCCGTCATGTTTGAGTGACGGACGAATTTCGCGTTCGATGGTTTCTTCAATCAGACGGATCTTCTGGATGTTCGTGAGCTTCGGCTTGGTTTCGGTTTTCGGCTCTGCCTTTACCCTCTCCAGAATCTGGGCAATGGCCTCCTGGCAGCCACCGCAACCGCCTCCGGCCTTGGTATAATTGGTGACATCTTCCACCGTGGCCAGATTGTTTTCGCGAATCGCCCTTTCAATTTCCTTATCGGTCACACCGAAACATTCGCAGATGATTTTTGCTCCAGGCTCCAGTGCCGGAGCGCCGCGGTAATTTTCAATTGCCTTTTCCAGCGCCTGTTTTCCCATCACGGAACAGTGCATTTTTTCATCCGGCAGACCGCCCAGGTACTGCGCGATATCCTGATTGGTGACCTTGAGAGCTTCGTCAACCGTCATGCCCTTGATCATTTCCGTCAGAGCCGACGAAGAAGCAATCGCGCTGGCGCAGCCGAAGGTTTTGAACTTGGCGTCCTTGATGCGTTTGTTTTCATCCAGCTTGAAGGTTAGTTTCAGGGCGTCCCCGCAGGCCAGCGACCCGACCTCGGCCACGCCGTCCGGATTTTCAATTTCGCCCACGTTTCGCGGATTAAGAAAGTGCTCTTTGACTTTTTCCGTATATTCCCACATAAACACTCCTTAAATTTAAGATTATTGATTATTTTGATAATTGTAGAATTCTATACGCGCCTCTTCCGACAATTACGAAAACGATGGTTCCAACGGTCAGGTCGGGGAGCATGGATGATGTTAAATATACCATAATTCCGGCGGCGATAACACCGACATTAATAATAACGTCCATGGACGTAAAAATCATGCTGGCCTGCATGTGAGCTTCCCGGCTTCTGGACTTCTGAAGCAGGTAAAGACAGATCGCATTGCCGGTGAGGGCGAGAAGAGAAATAATGATCATGAGACGAAAATCGGGCATCTCTCCATACCTCGCAAAACGCCTTATAACTTCGGCAAATCCTAAAACCGCCAGCATCATCTGGAAATAGCCGGCGGCTTTGGCAATATTCTTCTTCCGCAATGCCGGTCCACCGACAGCAAAAAGCGACAGGCCATAGACAATGCTGTCGGCCAGCATATCCAGACTGTCGGCCACGAGTCCCATGGAATCAGCAAAGAAACCCATGAGTATTTCGAGAATAAAAAAGAATACATTGATGGTCAGAACTTGCCAGAGAACTGTTCTTTCCTGACGGTGGCTGTCATTGATGTTTTCCATCTTCATCGGTTCGGAGGAAACAAATTGCATATCAAGCTGAAGCGTATCAAGAGCTGCAAGAATGCCTTCATGGCTGTTCATATGATACACTTCCAATTTGCGGCCTGGTATATCAAATTTCAGGGATTTTATATTATTCATCCCTTCCAGTTTCATCCGTATCATGCGTTCTTCCGAAGGACAGTCCATCTTTGATATTTTAAAGACTGTTTTTTTCACCGCCGACTCCTCATTTTTTCTTTGTTAAAACAAAGATGGCATTCAACGCGAAAAGGTTTGGCAAAAACCGAACGACTTCTTTTTCCCCAAGATAATGGGCTTCGACAATCTGTATTTTTTTGCCGGCGCAGAAGTCTTGAAAATCCGTAATGCTCAAAAAACGAACATTGGGCGTGTCATACCACAGATAGGGCAGGGATTTCGTCACCGGAGATTTTCCGTGGAAAAAAAGGCTGAACCGCGATTTGATGTAGGCGAAATTGGGAAATCCCACAATGACTTTCGTGCCGATGCGCAGGGCTTCCTGAATCACGCAATCCACTTTTTTGACTTGCTGCATACTCTGATTCAGTATGACGTAATCAAAAGAATTGTCAGGATATTCACGCAAACCACTTTCAATGTCGTCGTGGAAGACACTCAAGCCCTTCTTGACACATTCCTGAATGGCCTTATCGTTCAATTCGATTCCCTGGGCCCGGACATGCTTTTCCCGAACCAGAGGGTATAAAAGTTCGCCCTCACCGCAACCCAAATCCAGTACCCGCGAAGCCGGCTCAATGATAGAAAAAATAATTTGATGATCCAGGTGACTATTTTCAACTTCCATAATGTCCTGCCACCAGATAACCGTTAAACGTTTTATCCAGAAAATGTTTGATCAAGGTTGTCTGTTCCTCCACCTCAATCAGAAAAGCGTCATGCCCGTAGGTGGACGTCAATTCACAGTAGGTGGCATCCACGTGTTTCCTTTTCAACAGCCGGACAATTTCCTGCGACTGATGAGGAGGGTAAAGCCAGTCGGACTTGAAAGAAATAATCAGAAATCGTGTGTCGGGGATCCTGCCGTGCGAGAGGAATTTGACGCCGGACAGATCAAAGTAATCTATCGCTTTGGTGATATAAAGATAGGAATTGGCATCGAAGCGCTTGACAAAATTGGCCCCGCGATAACGCAGATATCCCTCCACTTCAAAATCCGCGTCGAATCCGAAGCTGAAATGATCGCTCTTTAAACGCCGGGAAAACTTCTCCTCCATCGAGTGCTCGCTCATGAAGGTGATGTGACCGATCATGCGCGCCACGGAGAGTCCCTTTTCCGGCTGGCCGGAGTCGTAATAATTTCCTTCGCGCCAGGCCGGATCAGCCATGATGGACTGCCGGACGACCTCGTTAAAGGCAATCTGCTGAGGAGAATGTTTTAATGTTGAAGCAATTGGTATGGCCGAGCGAACACGCTCCGGATAGGAGGCCACCCATTGCAGAGCCTGCATACCACCCATGGAACCTCCCGCCACGCAGAGCAGTTTGTCAATGCCCAGATGATCGATAAGATGCCTTTGCGCTTCGACCATGTCCGCAATCGTAATAAAGGGGAAGTCCAGAGCGTAAGGTTTATCCGTTGCCGGATTAATTGAAGATGGCCCGGTAGACCCTTTACAACCACCGATGACATTCGAACAGATCATGAAATACCGGTTTGTATCGAAAGCTTTCCCCGGACCGATCAATTCCTCCCACCAACCGGCATCATTTTCTCCCGTATGGACTCCCGCGGCATGGGCATCGCCGGAAAGAGCATGCAGAACAAGAATGGCGTTCGACTTGTCCCGGTTCAATGTGCCATATGTTTCGTAGGCAAGCGTAACCGGTCCCAGCTTTTCTCCACAGGCCAGCAGCAATTCAGCGCCCGGTCCGGCAAAAGTGTAATACTTCGTTTCCACAACACCGACCGAACTCTTTTGTTCTTTTTTTGGTTTATTCATTTTTCCAATCAGATGATCATCAAGCGTCTATATTAATTTTCTACATCTATAACGATTTAAAAGTTATTTCTGAAACAGCCATGTTGATAAATACCTTTCCCCGCTGTCCGGCAAAATGGCCACGATTGTTTTTCCTTCAGCTTCCTTTCTTCCGGCCACTTCCAGGGCCGCCCATAAAGCTGCGCCGCTGGAAATTCCCGCGAGAATTCCTTCTTCCTTTGCCAGACGTCTGGCAGTCAGGCCGGCATCTTCGTGCTTCACGACAATAATTTCGTCGATGATTTTTCGGTTCAGTACATCGGGCACAAACCCCGCGCCGATGCCCTGAATCTTGTGCGGGCCGGACTTACCTCCGGAAAGCACAGGGGAGTCTGCCGGTTCGACGCCGATTATCTTAATAGATGGATTCTTCTGTTTCAAAATCTCGCCTACGCCTGTAATCGTTCCACCGGTGCCGATACCCGCCACAAAATAATCAATCCTGTCGTCCGTATCGTTCCAGATTTCTTCAGCAGTTGTTTTGCGATGGATGGCCGGATTTGCCGGATTGGCAAACTGCTGCGGCATAAAGCTGTGCGGCGTGGCTTTGGCCAGTTCCTCGGCTTTTTCCACCGCCCCTTTCATGCCCTTTGCGGCTTCGGTCAAAACGAGTTCCGCTCCCAGAATGTTCAGGAGCTGCCTCCGTTCCATGCTCATTGTTTCCGGCATGGTCAGAATCAGCCGGTATCCCCTCGCGGCACAGACAAAAGCCAAGGCGATTCCGGTATTGCCGCTGGTCGGCTCGATGATGACCGAATCCGTATTGAGTAATCCATTCGCTTCGGCATCCTCGATCATGGCCACACCGATTCTGTCCTTGACGCTGGAGAGCGGATTGAAAGATTCTATCTTAGCTAGAATATCCGCGTTCAATCCCTGATTGATCCGGTGAAGACGCACCAGCGGCGTGTTTCCGACTGTTTTGGTAATATCTTCAAATATTCTGGACATAAAAGCCTCCTTCCATCATACCCTGGCCAAAGCCTGTTCGATATCAGCAATGATGTCATCAATGTGTTCAATACCAACCGACAGACGGATAAAATCCGGTGTTACCCCGGTGGCCAGCTGTTCCTCCGCGGATAATTGCTGATGCGTCGTTGTTGCCGGATGGATTGCCAGCGTTTTAGCGTCTCCGACATTCGCCAGATGAGAAACCAGTTCCAGTGATTCGATAAACTTTTTTCCCGCCTCAATTCCACCCTTGATGCCGAAACCGATAATCGCACCCGCACCTTTAGGCAGATATTTTTTAACCCGGGATTGTTCGGTGCTGGATTTGAGTCCCGGATAGTTGACCCAACCGACTTTCGGATGTTTCTCCAGATACCCGGCCACGGCCAGCGCGTTTCCTGAATGGCGCGGCATTCTCAGGTGAAGAGTTTCCAGCCCCTGCAAAAACAGAAAAGAGTTGAAGGGAGAAAGAGCCGGTCCCAGATCGCGCAGTAGCGCCACGCGGGCTTTGATAATGTAAGCGATATTGCCGCTCGGCTTCAGAGCTTCTACAAAATTAATGCCGTGGTAGCTGGGATCGGGATCGGCAATGAGCGGAAACTTGCCGTTCGTCCAGTCAAATTTCCCCGAATCAACAATCAAGCCGCCCAGAGACGTGCCATGACCGCCGATAAACTTTGTTGCTGAATAAACAACGATATCCGCGCCAAAGTCAATCGGCCGCAGCAGGTAAGGCGAAACGGTATTATCCAAAACCAGCGGGAGGCCGTTTTTATGTGCGACAGCGGCCAGTCCTTCGATATCGGCCACATCCAGTTTGGGATTACCGATGGACTCTGCATAAACTGCTTTCGTCTTCGGCGTGATGGCTTCCTGTAAAGCCTGCAGATCGTTGGATTTTACAAAATTCAATTTTATTCCCAGACGGGCGAAGGTGTGACGAAACAGATTGTACGTCCCGCCGTAGAGATTGTCCGCTGAAACGATTTCATCTCCCGCCTGCGCAATATTCAAAAGCGCCAGCGTAATGGCTGACTGGCCACTGGCCACTGCAAGCGCTCCCACGCCACCGTCCAGCAGAGCGATGCGTTTCTCCAGAACGTCAGTGGTGGGGTTCATCAGCCGCGTGTAAATATTGCCGAACTCTTTCAGGCCAAACAGATTGGCCGCCTGATCGGTGTCTTTGAACTGATAGGATGTTGTCTGATAAATCGGCACGGCGCGCGAACCGGTTGTCGGATCAGGTTCCTGGCCGCCGTGCAGCGCCAGCGTTTCTATTTTTAATTTTGTATCAATTTTACTCATTGCGTTTGCTCCTTTTTCAGCATTGCTTATGGCTTGTAATCAATCATTCTCTGCAGACAGGTCTTGGCCTTTTGCATGACATCCCGGGGCACGGTAACTGCGAACCTCATTTCCTCCAAAGACCATAAGACTTTTTCCAGCGTCGTGAGTTTCATGTTCGGGCACGTGGCCCGTTCCGATGCGGGATAAAATATTTTTCCGGGATTTTCCTTTTGCATCCGGTGCAGAATGCCGGTTTCCGTCCCAATGATAAATTCGCGCGCGTTCGATTCTTTGACATAGCGACACATTCCCTCGGTGGATAAAACCTGATCGGCTATCGATGTGATGCTAACTGGACATTCCGGATGTACCAAGACTTCCGCGTTTTTATAAAGAGCCCTTTTCTGCGCGATGTCTTCCGGCAGAATCCGCACGTGTGTAGGGCAGAATCCTTTCCACAAAATGAATCGGCGGTCGGCGCGCCCGGCGATGTAGCCGGCTAGGTACTGATCTGGAACAAAAATGATTTCATCGTCCCGGTGGAAAGCCTCACGCACAATTATTTCGGCATTACCCGACGTGCAGCAGACATCGCACTCGGCTTTGACCGCTGCAGTGGTGTTCACGTAACAAAGTGCTTTGGCTTTCGGATGTTGCGCTTTCAGTTTGCGGAGTTCTTCGGCGGTAATCATATCCGCCATCGGACAACCCGCGTTTTTATCCGGAATCAGAACGGTCTTGGCCGGTGAAAGAATCTTGGCCGTTTCCGCCATGAAATAAACACCGCAAAAGACAATTACGTCCGCACCGGTTTTGGATGCCTGAATGCTCAGCCCCAGAGAATCGCCAACGTAATCCGCAATATCCTGAATCTCGGGTAATTGATAATTGTGTGCCAGAATTACGGTATTTCGTTCTTTTTTCAGCCGGTTGATTTCCTTAATCAGTTCCATACAACACCTTCTGGATCTCTCCACCTCCCAGCACGCGGTCTTTGTCAAAAAAAACAACCGACTGCCCCGGGGTGATGGCTTCCTGCTCCTCGGCGAAGATCACTTTGAATATTTCATTTTCGTTTTTGACTTCACAAAGTGCTTCTTTTTTCCGGTACCTGATTTTCGCGTGCACCTGAGATGGCCAGTTTGCTGCCAGCATGTTGACATCTCTGGCGACAAGCCCCCTCCCCATTAAATCTTTTTTTTCACCGACAACGATACGGTTCTTCAAGGGATCAATGGAAACAACATACAGCGGTGTGGGATGGCTGATCCCCAGTCCGCCGCGCTGACCGATCGTGTGAAAGACAATCCCGCGATGCCGGCCAAGCACTTTTCCGTGCAGGTCCACAATCGGGCCCGGCTGAAATTCCTGTCCCCGGCTCAAGAGAAATTCCTGATAGTTTTTCTGAGTCACAAAACAAATATCCTGACTCTCCCGCTTTTGGGCTACTGGCAAAGAATATTTTTCTGCTAAATCCCGGACTTCGTCCTTCGTCAGATGAGCGAGAGGAAATAAAATACGGCCCAGTTTTTCCGAAGGAATGGCATAAAGGAAATACGTCTGATCCTTTCTTTTATCTTTGGGCCTTCGCAGAGCATAACCGTTTTCATCTTTTTCTATCGCCGCGTAATGACCCGTCACCAGAAAATCAAAGCCAAGCGCCAACGCCTTATCCAGAAGCGTCCCGAATTTCAGACTCCGGTTGCAGTCAACGCAGGGATTGGGTGTTCTTCCTTTTTTATACTCGCTGATAAATTTCGCTATGACCTTATCTTCCAGTTGGGCCGCGTAATCGAAAACGTAATGAGGAATCTGGAGCCGATCGCACACTCTTTTGGCGTCATCAATCGCGGAAGCGCCGCAGCATTTCGCATTGTCTCCTTGCTCGGTGATGCCCAGACGCATCGTCACGCCGGAAACATCATATCCTTCATTTTTAAGCAGCAGGGCGGCAACTGAGGAATCAACTCCACCGCTCATGGCCACCAAAACTTTTTTAACCATATTTTCCCCTCTGGAAGTTCTTATTACAATTTACTCACAAATATTCTGCATCATCGCATTCCCTTGTTTCTCCTGATTCATCTTCACCAGTTGATCGAGGGTAATTGAACTCAAGGTTTCCGAAATTTTCCCGCCGATCATCGCCCAGACATCATGGCTGGCGCATGTCGGTACACGGGGACAGGAAGCGGGATTTTTTACGCAATCAACCAGAGAGCAGTCCCCTTCCAGAACATCCACGATTTCTTTCAACGTTATCTGCGAAGGATCTTTGGTCAGATTATAGCCGCCGTACGCGCCACGAACCGAACTGACCAAGCCGACTCCCCGCAGCGGAATGATGATCAGGCTCAAATACTTCTCGGAAATATTTTCTCCCCTGGCAATATCTTTAAGAAAAACGGGCTCTTTACCATAATTATGGGCCAGCGCCGTCATCAACCTGACTCCGTAGCGTGTTCTTGTTGAAAGTTTCATCCTATTGTCCTTTATGTAATTACTACTATTACTATTGTTTTAGTAGTAATTAGTTTATTCATTATGGTTTGTCAAGAATAATTATGATGATTAATTAGCAAAAGCACGCTCTCTAAAGAACGCCTTCCGCACTTTGAAAAAAATTTACACATAGGCCCTGCCTCCAAGATTGTCTAAATTACCCAGGGCGTTCGCGACGGTTTCGATACCGCCTGGAGTATGTCGTGACACTCACCAAGAGCGAGAAAAAATAAGGCTGGCATTTTTAACTTACGTGAGGTAAATTGAAAACGAATACAACAAGTATGAATCGTGAGCTGAGGCAGTTTGTTGTATATTGTGTTTTCTGCTAGTGCCGATTTTCATCATGGTCAAATAACGAACAATTGTTCAGAAACATTTACATGTTCTTCTTGGCCAAAATTATATAAGTATTTGTTATTAAATAAATAATAATCTATTATATAATTTGGCATACATGTTGCCCTAATAAACCATTGATACTCTGATTCTCAAATATAGTTTTCAATAGAAAAGATGTAAGAAAGAAAGAAAGTAAGTAAGTAAGTAAAGAAAGCGTTATTGGAAAAGGATGTAGATCAAGAATAAATGATTACACATAAAAAAAATTTTAAGAATAAAGGAGCATGAAAATGAAGGACATTACTTTTCTGACACATAAGGGCGTAAGAATTTTATACGAAGATCTGGAAAATGCTCAGCTCGAGGAAGTCATACCATGGATTGAAAGAAATAAAGGAGTCATTCGCAGTCAGCCTGAAAAATCCGTTCTTGCCCTGCTTAATGTCAAAAATGCAAAATTTGACACAGCGGTAACCAACGCCCTGAAGAATTTCGCAAAGGGAAATGAACCTTATATCAAATTTGCTGCTGTTTACGGAATAGAAGGCTTGAAGGAAATAATATTCAAAAGTGTCCTGGCCTTCACCGGCAGGAAGAACCTTGTTCTTTGTAAAAGCCTTGAAGAAGCAAAAGACGTTCTGGCGAAACAAGGCTGAAAATAAACAAAATGATCCTTGAAGTGTAAATCTTCAATCTCTATGCTTTAAACAACTGATCGATGATTTTTACCGTTTCCCGCGCGGCAATTTCCGGCTTCAGCGCGGTATCGGCTATGCCCGAAACCACGCGCGTGATATCATGATCGATGCCGCCTTTCTTCCAGACACCAGCGCCGGGCGCGGTCATATAGGCGGAAAAAGTGTGATGGATGGTGCCGGGGCGCTCCCCGATGATGAATGATCGCCCGGTGTTCCTTGGCATCGGGCAAATCGCCAAACAGAATTTCTCCGATGCGGTAACCGGCGCGAACCCGGCCGCCGCGAAGAATCAGAATCTCCGACACCGGCTTTAAATTTTTCTTGATCAGCTTCTTGTCCAGGGCGAAAAGATAAGGTGCCAGATGCCCCTTGTCCATAATGGCGTGGGCATTGAGGCCGTCCGATATCACAATCTGCACATCGGCCCGATTTTGTATCTTTCCCTTTAAATCTTTCAGCGCCGCTAAAGAGGCATCGTCCAATACTTCACCGGTTTGCGGGTGCAGAATATAATCGGTTCGATCCGCCGACCGGGTTTTCAAACGCACAGCATTGGGTATCGCCGCCACAAAAGAAGGCTCCAGGTCCACCCAGATGGATTTCTTGGCGTCCACATACAGGTCGTGAATTTCCCGATCCAGCCCAGGCTCCATTTTCCATATCTGTTTTTTAAATCCCTCCGCCAGATAAACGCCGCGGCCGCGGACCTCCTTCATCTTTTGTTTTCCTTCGCGGATGATTTCATCCTTCGATCGCTTATCGCCTTTGGCGCGCCGGAACGGATACCAAACCCAAAGGGAATCTCCAAAATGGGATGTGGGGCGTCCTTCGGCATCAATGATGTCCAGCCGTTGAAAGAACTTCCACATCGTGTCATTCACCTTGTACCCGAACTTTTCGCGAAGGCGCACATGATCCTGATAAGCGGTTGTCAGATACCCCAGCATGGGACCATTCTTGGTGGGCAAGGCCATCAGATAAGCCGGATTGGCGGGCATCACCTGATTCTGGCACCAGTCCAGATCGTCCAGAGAGACATCCATGTGCATCGTCGAGCAAATGTCGAGGCCGATGGTCAGGCCGTGGAGTTTGCCCATGACGATATCTTCCAGACAACAGCGCACAAGCTGTTCGCGCGTGCGAAACACTTCCGGCCCGATAAACCCGGCCACATCGTTGACGTGCACCCACAGGGCGGGAACATGGCCGGCCTTGCGCTGGCTTTCGGCGATCTTCCTTTTCAACAGGCGGGAATACAGGTTATCTTCAAACAAGGGATGCTTCAGAATGTCGCCCACGCGAATGTTGGATAAAAGCCGGCGCGCTTTTGCACGCACCGCTTCACCGGCTGCGGCGACACCGAGAATCTGGTCGCCTTCCTTGAAATCATTGGCCTCGCCGATAATCCGCTGATAGGAAATCCTGTCAAACGTGCCCAGGGTGCGATTCATAAAAGCGAAAAGATCCTCTTCGGGTTTCGTTTCCGGAATCCGGACCTGCAAAACGGGGGGAAGCAATCCTGAACTGATCAATGTTCCTGCCATAACGCAACAAAATTTTCTTCTGCTGATGCGCTTGTTACTTTCTGGATCTAAATCAAGTTCTTTCATGCCGCGCAATCGTGATCGATTATTCTCATTACGTGATTAGTATATCAACTGTCAGAGCACAAAAAAAATCTGTTAATGACACCCGCTGATAATGAGACTCGACGAAAACGAGCGAAGTGAAGAGTGGGTCGTTAGTCGAATTATCCTAGGAGCGAAGCGACGCGGGATTCGATATACAAGTTGGAGAAGTCCTTGAAAATTTTGCTGACAAAATAAATTTTTCATGAAACTATCTTTATAAATTGTAAGACACAGCTTCAGTTTACAAAGATAAAATATTGAGCGAGACACGCCTTGCATTATATAATTTAAGCGTCTTGGCATAAGGCAGAGGGGGAACATATGCAGTATGAAAAGTTATTTTCGGAAGGCCGTATCGGTTCGGTGACTATAAAAAACCGTATTGTTATGCCTCCGATGGAAGTAGGCATGGCCAATCCTGACGGCACGCCTTCAGAACAACTGATTGCTTATTATGAAGAAAGAGCGCGCAACGGTTTGGGATTGTTGATTACCGGCATCACGCGCGTCAATGGACGGCATGGCGCTACTCTGCCGCGTCAATTGGCCATGACGAGCAACCGCCACATCGAACCTTTTGCCCGCATGGTCGAGCGCGTGCACGCGCACGGAACAAAAATTTTCTGCCAGCTCCATCATCCCGGCCGTCAGGGCAACTCGCTGATGACGGAGTTCTGGCCGATGGTTGAATTGATGGGTCGGGTCTGGCCCGGCTACTGGAAATATTTTTTCAAGATTGTTCCGGCCATGAACAAATTTGCAGAATCCGGCCTGGTGCCTCCGGTCGTTTCGGCGTCACCGGTAGCCTGTGAACATTCCAAACAGAGAACACGGGCGTTGATGAAATGGGAAATCAAAGGCCTGATCAAAGATTTTATCAAAGCCGCCCATCGTGTACAGCAAACCGGCGCCGACGGCGTTGAACTGCACGCCGCGCACGGCTACCTCATCCAGCAGTTTTTGAGCCCTCACACCAACCGGCGCACGGACGAATACGGCGGTTCGCTGGAAAACCGTATGCGTTGCCTTCTGGAGATCATCCAGGGTATCCGCAATCAGTGCGGGAAAAATTTCCCGATCGCCGTGCGTCTGTCCGTTGATGAATACTACCGCTGCATCAATAAGCCCGGCCAGGGCATTGAGCTGGCCGAAGGTATCGAAATGGCGAAGCGTCTGGAACAGGCCGGCATTGATGCCATTGATGTATCTTCCGCCAATTATGAGACCATGAACTACTGGCTGGAACCGATTTCTTACGAACCGGGGTGGCGCAACAATCTGGCCAAGGCCGTCAAAGAAAAAGTCAGGATTCCGGTTCTGGCCGCCAACCTGATTCGCAGCGCCGATCAAGCCGAAACTCAACTTCGGGAAGGGTATCAGGATTTCGTCTGCCTGGGGCGACCGCATCTGGCCGATGGTGCCTGGTCACGAAAAGTCAGCGAAGGCCGCGAACAGGAAATTAAACGCTGCATCAGTTGTTTGTGGTGCTTTGAATCCCTGCTTGTTAATGCTCTTGTCGGCCAGCCGCTCGAATGCGCTGTAAACCCCCGTCTCGGCCGGGAAAGCGAAACCGCTCACCCTGCGAAGACTGGCTCCGGCAGAGTGGTCGCGATCGTCGGGGCAGGGCCGGCAGGACTTTCCGCCGCGGAGATTTTAGGATTACGCGGATTCAAGCCAATCATTCTGGAAAAGAACGCTTTTGTCGGCGGCCAATTGCAATTAGCCAACAAGCCGCCCAAAAAAGAAAAAATCAATTGGTGCTTTAACGACTTGCACAGTGCCGCCCTGAAAAACGGGGCTGAGATCAGATTCAACACAGAAGCAACACCGGAATCCATCAGGGCTCTTCATCCATACGCGGTTATCGTGGCCACAGGCGGCAACTCCGTCATCCCGCCCATCGAGGGAGTCAAGCAGCCGCATGTCTGCACCGTAACAGAAATTTTAAACGGCATCGTAAAACTTAAGGGTAAACGGGTGGCCGTTATCGGTTCCGGCATGACGGGTTTGGAAACTGCGGAAAAACTGGGCGAGGACGGCAATCAGATCACCGTCGTGGAAATGCTGAGCGAGATCGGACCGGACGCGTTTGGACAGTATTTGGACGATATCCTGCCGCGGCTCAACGCGTACAAAGTGAATTTCATTCCCGGCCATAAACTGATCAAGATTAACGCGAACAGCATTATCTTGGAAAATACGTCAAGCAGACAGCAGAGGGAAGAAAAGATAGATCATGTTGTTCTTTCCGTGGGCGTGAAATGCAACGACAAACTCGCCAAAGAACTCCAGCCGCATTTTGAAAGAGTTTACACCATCGGTGATGCCCGGAAAATCGGTCGCATCGCACAAGCCATCCGCGATGGCTTCGATAGTGCCTGGATGATACAGTGACACCCGCTGATCGTGAGCCAGGCTGAAGACAAACGAAGTGAAGGATGAAGCGTATGGCGAACTATACCAAGCACGCAGTGCCGTGGTAAAACGAGTTGAGCGAAGTTCGTCCCTACACCTAAAGGTGACGGGATAATGAACACCGTGACTGTATCGCTGGAGCGAAGCGACACAGAATAATAAGATTTGATGTCATGGTGAGCTGTCCCTCGGACGGCGTGGGAATCTTGAAGAGCTTGTGGTAATTTACGAGTCGATATAGAAACATTATAGATAAAAAGCCAAAAATGTCATCTATGACAAGGGTGACCGGATTCCCCGGTCGATCCGGTATAACGGCAATTGGCCCTGTTTCTGCAAAGATGAGGTGGTGAGTATTATATGGCACATCACAATATTCTCAAAGCGAACAGTTACAATGATCTGGTTCAGAGATTAAATCTGTTTCCTCAGGGCGCTCCGCCTTCAGAGCTGCTATTCAAAATCCTTAAGGTTCTTTTTTCTGAAAGGGAAGCGAAACTTGTTTCTCAACTGCCCATTAAACCTTTTACGGATAAAAAAGCGGCCGCAATATGGAAGCTCAATCTTCATGAGGCCAAAATGATTTTAAACGATCTCGCTGATCGCGGAATTCTTCTCGATTATGAGAACAACGGAAACACGACGTATGTTCTGCCTCCTCCCATGGCGGGATTTTTTGAATTTTCTTTGATGCGGTACCGCAACGATTTGGATCAAAAAGTTCTATCCGAATTACTTTACCAGTATCTTAATGTTGAAGAGGATTTCGTAAAAGCTCTTTTCGTTAATGGGGAAACTCATGTGGGAAGGGTTTTTGTAAACGAAAATGTCCTGACCAACGAAAATGCTCTCCATGTCCTTGACTACGAACGAGCATCGGAGGTTGTAAAAACAGCTTCACAAATAGGTGTTGGTGTTTGTTATTGCCGGCACAAAATGCAGCATGTCGGCAAAAATTGCAACGCGCCAATGGATATCTGCATGACGTTTAATGGCCCTGCCGAATCATTGATTCGTCACGGCATTGCCAGAAAAGCCGATGTGTCGGAAGGGCTTGATTTACTGGGTAAGGCGAAGGCGCATAACCTGGTTCAGTTTGGCGAAAATGTTCAGGAGAGGGTCGGTTTTATCTGTAATTGCTGCGGGTGTTGTTGCGAAGCATTAATTGCCGCCAGAAAGTTTGGTTTCTCCCACCCTGTTCACACGACTAATTTTATTCCGGTGATCCTTGAAGAAAAATGTACCGGATGCGGAAAGTGTGTATCTCTTTGTCCGGTAGAAGCCATGACGCTTGTATCCGCCAGTGATCCGCGTAAACCGGGAAAAAAGAAGGCAAAGCTGGATGATAATCTGTGTCTTGGCTGTGGCGTATGCCTGAAGGGCTGCAGCGTCGATGCAATCGAATTGAAATCACGTAAGGAGCGGGTTATTACGCCGGTGGATTCGGTGCATCGGATTGTACTGATGGCGATTGAGCGGGGAAAGTTTCATAATCTTCTGTTTGATCATCAGGTGCTGTTAAGCCATCGGGCTATGGCCGCCGTGCTGGGTGTCATTCTTGAACTTCCTCCCGCAAAACAAATATTGGCAAGCAATCAGTTTAAATCAAGGTATCTTTTAGCCTTGATAAAGCATTACCAGCGGAAGAGCGAAAGGGAATCATAAGGAACAGTGCAATAAAAGGAGATTGATATGAAAGAGTTAAATTATATGAGTATTGCGGAAGATGCGATGAAGAAAATCAAAAAAGGCGCTTTCTTAACGGTTAAGGCCGGAGAGGCTCTGAACACCATGACCATCGGCTGGGCCACTTTCGGATTTATCTGGCAAAAGCCGATCATGATGGTAGCCGTGCGGGATTCACGTCACACGTTTGGCATTATGGAAAAGGCTAAAGACTTTACAGTTACAATACCGGCAGGTGATATGAGCAAAGCCATCGCTTTTTGCGGATCGAAATCGGGCCGGGATGTGGATAAGTTCAAGATGTGCAATCTGCAAACGGCAGACGGGCAGAATGTCGCATCGCCGATCATCAAGGTGCCGGGAATTCATTATGAGTGCAGGATCGTTTACAAATCCGCCATGAATCCGGCTCATCTGGATAAAGATTATGACCAGTCTCTTTATCCGCAAAAAGATTACCACACCCTTTATTTTGGCGAAATTGTGGGTTGTTACGAAACAGAGTGAAAATACTAAAAACCAAGACTCAGGGCAAGGCAAAGACCAAAGCCGGGAAAAAGAGCAGGACGTGGCTTGTGTATATTCTGCGCTGTTCCGATGAAAGTCTTTATACCGGCATGACCAATAACATTGGGAGGCGTTTTGCCGCTCATAATCAGGGAACGGCGGCGAAGTATACCCGTTCCCGACGACCGGTGGAATTAATGGCCACAAGCGCGAAGATGAATAGAATCGACGCCATGCGTCTGGAAATCAAAATTAAAAAACTGCCCAAAACAAAAAAAATTGCAACGCTGAAGAAAACTGAAAAGCGTGGCACTTAATATCCGGGATAGTCATGACGGAAAGAGCCGATCAAATCGTTTATTATTACAAGGAAATTTTGTATAATGAATAACCCCGCCGCAAGAAGCGGGGTATCCAAAAGAACTTGCGCCCCAAGGGGCGGGGAATTAGACCCACATTTATCCCGCTCGGCCTATAGTGACCTTTAGGTTATTCGCCTCGGGGATAATTCGACCATCAAATTTCAGTGCACCTATAGTGACCTTCAGGTTATTCGTTTCTGAAATTTGGGTCTCATTAATGATTAAAATCACTAAGATCTTGAAAGGAGTCCATATGAATAAAAGAATCTTTAAAATAATGGTTATGGTGCTAATTTTTGCAGTGTCCATGTTATGTCAGTCATGCACGACTGCTAAATGCATGGTAGATAAACAGCGCTGTAATTTTGATTGTCCGTCAACAATCGGCGTGAAGCAGGTTTGCGAAGAAAAATGCAATGTTTTATATGATATGTGCAGAAATAAAGAATGATAGCCGGTACCGGCAAATCTTTTCAGGAAATTATCGGATATCTAAGTTCAAGCTCAACGATCAGTATCCTACGTCGCTTCGCTCTTGGGATAATTCGTCCAGCAACCTTCAGTACACTACATTTCTGAAGTTTGCGTCGCATTATCAGCTTGGCTCACTGAGTTCTCCCCAACGTTCATAATATTTGTCGAGGGCTTCTTTGCCTGAGGCGATTTCCTGAGTCAATTTGTGGAGTAAAACAAAGTCGCTGAAGTTTTTGGGATCACTCAACTGAGCTTCGATTGCTTTAATTTTGTCGCCTAAAATTTCAATTTGCTTTTCTACGTTTTCCAGTTCCATTTTTTCTTTATAGCTCAGTTTTGTTTTTGCTTTTTCAGGTTTTATGTCTTTATTCGTTTTGGGGGCTTTGCCGGCATTTTCTTTTTGGGTTGTTTTTAAACTTTCCTCCCATTGTTCGTAGTCGGCAAAAAGTTGGGCTTTGCCGTCGGTTGTGAAGCCGATAAATAAGCCGCACACTCTGGATATCATGTAGCGGTCATGCGAAACGATCACCAGCAGGCCGCCGAATTCCAGAAGGTTTTCTTCAAGCGCTTCGATGGTTCTGATATCCAGATCGTTGGTCGGTTCGTCCAAAAGTAAGATATCCGCTGGTTGCAGCATCAGCCGGGCAATGAATATTCGGGCCTGTTCTCCGCCGGACAGCGCTGAAATGGGTGTGTCAATCTGCGCCGGTTCAAAACCGAACCGCTTCATCCACGAAACCAGATGCACAGATCTGTCTTTGAATATGACCGTGTCATTGCCGTCCGCCAAATATTGCTTGACGGTTTTTTGCCGCTGCAGAGATTCTCTTAACTGATCGAAATAAACTATTTTTAAATTGTCGGCATGTTCCACACTGCCCGAATCCGGTTCTATTTGTTTGCTGAGCAGTTTCAGCAAGGTGCTTTTCCCGACACCGTTCCCTCCCAGTAATCCGATACGCAGGCCTGTGGTAAGGTTGGCGGTAAAGTTTTTCAGAATATGTTTATCGCCGAATGATTTGCTGATGTTTTTGATTTTAATCAGCACTTTGGTTTTTCTGCCGGAGGAGCTGAATTCGATTTCTGTCCGGGACGGCTGCTTTCTCTCTTTTAGATCCGCCAATTCTTTTATCAGGTTCTGGGCTTCGTCTATCCTGTATTTCGCTTTTGTCCTGCGGGCTTTGGGGCCTCTTCTTAACCACTCGATTTCCGCCCGGACTTTGTTGGACATCACGGCTTCGAGTTTGTTTTGCTGTTCAATGTAAAGCAGGTGTTTTTCCAAAAAATCGTCATATCTGCCGTCGGATTGAAAAATATTGCCTTCGTACCGTTTGTTGATTTCCACAATTCTATTGGCGCAGCGCTCCAGTAAAAACCGGTCGTGGCTGACCATGACCCACGTAAACCTGGCCGAGCCCAAAAAGTTTTCCAGCCAGCCCAGCGCCTGATAGTCCAGATGATTGGTCGGCTCGTCCAGAATTAATAGTTCCGGTTCGTTAACAACCCCGCAGGCAATATCGAGGCGCTTGGACCAGCCGCCGGAAAGGGTGTTGACTTTTACAGTATAATCGTCAAATCCGGCAAGGCTTAACGCTATGGCTGTTTTGACGTCGGCATTTTTAAAATCGGTGGTGGCCGTTTTTGCCACAATATCCCAAACCGTGGCATGAGCTTCGTAGTTGCTGACTTGAGGGATATAGGCGGTTTTTAAGTTTCTTCTGATGGCGATCTTACCGGAATCGGCACTCTCCAGGTTCGTCATGATTTTGGTTAATGTGGTTTTTCCCGTTCCGTTATCGCCGATGATTCCCATCCGGTCACCTTCGTTAACCGTCAGGGAAAGATCGGTGAAAAGAGCTTTGCTTCCAAATGATTTGCTGATTCTGTCCAGGTTCAATAATACGGCCATGCACGGGACTATATCTAAAAAACTTTTTTAGCTCCAGAAAAAAGAGTGGGGGCTCAACTTTTCGAGCTACTATAGATTCCATTGGTTACAATTTTTTTTGAATCACATTCAAATTTTGTTTGTCTTGTTGTTCGAGATTTGATAGTGTTTCGCAAACATAAAAAAATGGCGTGAAAAGTAAGAATCCTATGAATATCTTACCACAATTTCGTAACCTGTTTCAGGAACTCGAGAAAGGTTATCTGGAGAGGCGTGAGACCTTGAATCGCCGTCCGGAAAAAGGGAAAGAGCTTGAAGCCATCCTGACACTTGAACTCTCAAAAATGGAATCATGGCGACGCCCCATCATGGAACAATTGTGGGCAATCCATCGGGGACTATCGCATGAAGAGCGGATAAAACATGAAGAGTTTGTCCGGCAATCCACGTTCCGGCGCGTTCTTTATGAGGAAGCTCCTTTCTATCGCCGGATCATCGACAAGCCGGAAGGTTATGCGGGCGACGCCGAATCAATGAGAATAATATATAGAAATGCATTCGAGGGCCATACACCCTTTGGCATGTTTGCCCATAAACAGGCGACGGAATGCATGACCGGCCAGGCGCTTCGGAACCGCCGGGCATTCCTTCGGAGTCATATTCATCAGGTAAGGGAAAAAGGGGGCGGGCGAATTTTGAGCATTGCCGCCGGTCCCGCCATGGAAATCCAGGATGTGCTCGCCGGAGATCACAGTAGCAACACCTTGCATTTTCACGCTTTCGACCATGACATCAAAACTATACGGAGTGTTTGCCGGGAGTGCGCTGATCCACGGTTGTTTTACGTTCTGGGCAATGCTTTCCATCTGATGAAGGGAAACTATCATGTTGCTATCCCCCGGAAGCCATTTCTCAAATACTGTAATCCAAGGCGTGATTTCAAAGGCATCCGTAAAGCGCTTCTGCCCTTAAAATACAGCACCATGAAATTGAAAAGCAAAGACTACAATTTGATCTATTCCGCCGGTCTCTATGACTACATCAAAACGTTTCAAGATGATCCGACAAAGGGAACCATCGCCCTGACGAAACATGTCTTTGAGCTGCTCCAGCCCGCCGGCGCCCTGGTTGTCGGGAATTTTTCCTCTGACACCCCGACCGATATACGGTTCATGCTGGATTACGTTTGTGAGTGGAAATTAATCTATAGAACAAAAGAGGAGATGTTCGATTTTGCCCGTGGCATTCCACCCCATCAGATCAAAAACATGGAAGTCCTCCAGGAACCTTTAGGAATCAACTATTTCTTAAAAATCGAAAAACGCCAGTAAGACAGATAAAGGTCCATCATGGAAATCAGGAAAGCATTTCTGACGTCGGTGTATGCAGCGGTGATGATTGCCGTGGTGGCCTGGTCTGGCCATGCTGCTGATCATTCGGGGAAGATTCTGGATATGACGTATGCTTATGATGAACATACAATCTACTGGCCGAACGCAACACCGTTTAAACTGACGCAGGAGTTTCATGGCATGACCGATAAGGGTTACTGGTATGCGGCAAATTTTTACGCGGCTTCGGAACACGGCGGCACGCATACCGACGCGCCCCTTCATTTTGCAAAGCATGGGCGCGCCATTGATCAAATTCCTCTGGAGGAGTGGATTGGGCCGGCGGTAAAGATCGACGTGCGAAAACAGTGCGCCGGTAATCGGAATTATCTTCTGTCGATAGAGGATATTAAAAAATGGGAAAAGAAACACGGCCGGATTCCGGCCGGAGCATGGGTGATTATGTACACGGGAATCGGTACGCAATTTTATCCGGACCTGAAGCGCGTATTGGGTACAGATAAGAAAGGTTTGTCGGCAATTCCGGATTTGAGTTTTCCGGCTTTTTCCAAGGAGGCAGCGGAGTTTCTGACAACGAAACGGAATATCAGAGGCATTGCCCTTGATACGCCGAGCATTGATTACGGGAAGTCGCAGGATTTCCGGGTTCACCGTGTTATCTGTGGCGCCAATAAACTCGCGCTGGAAAATATTGCCCATCTGGATAAACTGCCCGCAAAGGGTGCAACACTGCATGTCATTCCCATGTCGATTAAAGGGGCAACGGGAGCGCCAGCAAGGGTTTTCGCGATTATCCCCTGACCGGTTATTTGCGGACACTCATTCATCCATTTTCCTTCGTAACGTGATCTGACGCCGCCGCAACACTCTAAAAGATGTATTGACAAGGCTGTCTTTTTCCTTTAGTTTACGCAAAAAAAATTGATTCCTGACTGGAGAATAAATAGTGAAAGAGATTGGTTCTTTAGACTTGGGCGGTAGTTTCCACGGCAGTCTTTTGGGTATGGTTCTCGATGCCGGACTGATGGTGCAGTTTGTTTTACTGTTGCTCTTTGTTTTTTCCGTGGTTTCGTGGGCGATTATTTTTCTGAAATACCGCTATTACCGGAAAGTGAACAAGGAAAACGATGCCTTCGCCTCCGATTATACGCGCAGTTCCAAACTATCCGACGTGATGCCCGCGGCCAAGAAATATGACAATTCCACCCTCGCGGAAGTTTTCCGGGTCGGTTATACGGAATTGACCAGAATCAACAAACAGGCCAGCGACGCGGCGGGCGGCGACGAAATCAGTCTCTCATCGCTGGATAATCTGGAGCGCGCCATGAACAGAGCGTGCAATACGGAAATGACGAAACTCGAAAGCGCTCTCGGTTTTCTGGCCACGACAGGTTCGGCCAGTCCGTTCATCGGATTATTCGGTACGGTCTGGGGTATCATGGATACCTTTAAAGGCATCGGCGCCCGCGGAACGGCAACACTGGCTGTTGTGGCTCCCGGTATTTCGGAAGCGCTGATTGCCACTGCCGCCGGTCTTGCCGCGGCCATCCCCGCCGTTATTTTCTACAATTACTTTTTGAATCAGTCCAAAAACATGGTTCAGGAAATGGAAAATTTCGCTTCTGAATTATTAAATATTGTCGAACGGCATTTTGTCCGAAGGTAAAAGTCGGGAAAGCTTTTTCTATGAGTAAATTTCGCAGAATCCATCATACCGATAAACCGCTGGCCGAAATCAACGTAACGCCTTTAGTGGATGTCATGCTGGTGTTGCTGGTTATCTTCATGGTCACGGCGCCGATGCTTTCCATGGGCATTGATGTCAACCTGCCGAAGGTACAATCAAAAAGCATGGATGTCACCGAGGAAAAACTCGTGCTGACCATCAGCGATTCGAAGGAAATATTCCTCAACAAGACAAAATTACAACTGGGAGAGTTAAATCCCAAACTGGAAGCGATCTTCTCCAACAGAATCGATCGCGAGTTGTTTCTCCGCGCCGATAAAAATGTCCCGTATGGTTTTGTGGTCGAGGTTATGTCGGAAGTGCGCAAATCCGGTGTCGATAAACTGGGGATGATTACGGAACCGCCTGAGGAAACAAAATGATGCCCCGGATGCCCGGCAAAAGCCACGGCGGACATGACGGCAACCTCAACAACATGATTTTCTTTTCCCTTGTCTGCCATTTGATTGTCGTTACCATCATTCTCATTTCCGTCCCGACAACTTCCCGACGTCTTACTTTTGGACCGATTTATTCGGTTCAGCTCGTCGGTTCCGAAGTGATCGCGACGTCCGGCGCAACCTCCGGCACCTCCAGCATGCAGGAGATGCTGCAAACCGTCAAAGCGCCAAGCGCCGTTATTCTCAAGAACAAGCTTACGGGCATCACTCCTACAACTGTCAGAACTCAGGACACTGACAGATTCAATATTGAAAAAGCTCTCAATAACATCCGGCAAAGCCAGCAGAACCGGCAGAACACTCAGGCCGACGCTGTCGGTCAAGCAGCCGGAACGACCGGAACAGCCATCTCGGACGCAGCCATCAACGCGCAAACCAATGAATATATCAGCGCTGTATGGTCCAGGGTGAAACAGAACTGGACCATGCCGCAATCATTAATGCCAAACAGAAACATTACCACGATTATCGGTGTGAAAATTGCGCGCAACGGTATGCTGGAATACGCGGGTTTTGAACAGCGTTCTGGCAACAGTTACTTTGACGACTCCGCTCTCCGGGCTGTAAAAAAATCAAGCCCGTTCCCGCCGCTGCCTGCCTGGGTCAGGGACAACAGCATTGAAATCGGCATACGTTTTCATTCGGCGGAACTGCAATAGTTTTTACAAGAAAGGATATCATCGGCTATGATAAAAAAACTTGTTCTTAAATTTATATGGCTGTTGCTTTGCTGCGCGTTCATCGATTTCAACCATTCCGCCTTTGCAAAAGTTTATGTGGATATCGACTCGCCGACGTTTCGTCCGATTCCCATCGCGATTGCGGATTTTCACAACAGCGCGCCGGGAACCGCCGGACAGTCTGGCAGAGGCAGCGCCATCTCCGAAGCCGTCAGGCAGGATCTTGCCCTGACAGGCCTCTTCAATATTCTCAATCAGAAAGGATCTCTGGAAACAAACGCGGCGGCGGATAAAATTAATTCTTCAGATTGGACACCTTTGGGAGCCGATTATTTGCTGAAGGGTGAAGTGATTAAAAATGATCAGGACATTATTGCCAACGGCTACCTTTTTGATGTCGGCCGGGGAGAATATATCTTTGCCAGGAAATACCGCGTGACGGCAGGCCAGTCCCAGGCGCTTTCCCGAGCCATCGCTGTGGACATTATGCGCGCGCTGGTCAATGATGAAGGGGACTTTAACACGAAAATCGCGTTTGTTCCCAAAAACGGTCTGAAATCGGATATTCATTCTATCGGCTATGACGGCACCGAGTTAAAAAGCATGACCAGTCACAAATCCATTCTGATGACGCCCCGCTGGTCGCCGGATGGAAATTGGCTCGCTTTCACGTCTTTTAAACGGGGGCGTCCGGAAATTTACATACGCAATTTGAAAACCGGCCTGGAAAGGAAGATCGCCGCTTTTGAGGGCATTAATCTGTGCGGTGGTTTTTCTCCCGACGGCCGGAAATTATTACTAACGTTGAGCAAGGACGGCAACAACGAAATCTATATGCTGGACATCAATACATTAATGCTCCGGCGTCTGACCAATAATTATGCCATCGATGTTTCCCCTTCGTGGTCACCGGACGGAAAAAAGATAGCCTTCGTTTCCAACCGTTCCGGCTCGCCGCAAATTTATACGATGGATACCGACGGCGGTAATGTTAAAAGAATCACGTATGAGGGAACGTATAATTCATCGCCGGTCTGGTCGCCGCGCGGTGACGCCATCGCCTACGAAGGACAAAGCCATAACGGGTATCAAATCTTTATCATTGACGCGGAAGGCGGCAATCCCCGTCAACTGACGTCCGATAACGCCAATAACGAATCTCCGTCGTGGTCGCCTTCCGGCAGGCAAATTGTGTATGTCTCCCGCAGGCAGTCCAAAAGCAAACTGGTGATCATGAATTCGAATGGCTCCAGTCCGAGGCCGCTTTATGAGACAAGCAGCAAACTGGTGACACCGTCCTGGTCGCCCCGTTTGAAATAACGGGATAAGAATTTTTCAGGGGTTGTTATTTTCGCCGCTTTGCCGTATAAGACATCAACAGAAAAAAATGAAAATTACCAACCGTCGTTTGAAAATTTTTTTTGTCGTTATATTACTTCATGGAGCTTAACCAGAAAGGATTGGAATTATGAAAAATTGCATAATGTATAAAGGCATGATCGTTGTTTTGATACTGAGTCTGCTGGCGTTTGCCGGCTGTGCATCCAAAAAATCTGTGGTGACCAGTGATACCGGCAGGGATCAGGGCATCACTTCCGATACCGCCCGGCAGGACGCTCTGCGGGATCAGGCCAGAGAGGACGCGGAGCGGGAAGCGTTGAATCAGTCCGTTGATCTGGAAAAAATGTCCCAGATAAAATCGCCGGTCAGTGATATTAATTTTGATTTTGACAGTTCCAGCATTCGTCCCGACGCCCGCATCATTCTCGAACGCAACGCGGATTACTTCATGAAAAACAGGGTGTCTTCCATTGTGATTGAGGGACATTGCGACGAACAGGGAACTGCCGAATATAATATGGCTCTGGGAGAACGTCGCGCTCAGGAAACGAAAAAATATCTGGTCAATCTGGGCGTCAAAGAATCCCTGATGAAAACTGTCAGTTTCGGCGAGGAAAATCCTCTGGATCCCGCATCCGACGAGGAAGCCTGGGCCAAAAACAGACGTGCGCATTTTGTTGTCAATCCATAAATATTATTCGAGGTGAAAAAATTGAAAAAATATTTGCAGATGATTTTGTTGCTGGCTCTGATATCGCTGGTCGGCTGCGCGACCACCGGTGATTTGAAAGCGCTTCGCATGGAATTGAATCAGAAGATGGATGATAAATATTCCATGATCGATGCCGATCTGAGCGACTTGAAGAAAAACGTTGCCGCGCTGGAAGCCATGCGCAAGGGGCAGGCCAATACGGCAGCGGATATTTCCGAATTAAGAGACAATATTCAACAGTTGCGCGGACAGATCGAATCGTTGAAAAAAGATCTGGCTGCGAGCTCCAAGAAAGACGATCAGCGTCTTGATACCATCCTTCTGAAAATTAATTTCATCGAAAATTTCCTGGAAATCGGCGGAAAAACCAACTCCATCGATGCCGGCGGAAAAACAAGCGGATTGCCCATTTCCGCTGATCCATCCAAAACACAGGATAAGGAAAAAGCGTATTCGACCGCTTACAAGATGTTTCAGGATGGACATTACGATAAAGCCAGAAAAGCATTTCAGAGTTTTCTGGAACATTATCCCGACAGTGAGTATTCCGATAACGCCCAGTTCTGGATCGGGGAGTGCTATTTCTTTGAGCAAAAGTACGAAGCAGCCATTCTGGAATATGAAAAGGTGACGAAAAATTATCCTAACGGCAATAAGGTGTCCTACGCGCTGCTCAAACAGGGACTGGCTTTCAGCAAACTGGGCGATAAGACCTCTGCCAAATTACTTTTACAGCAGGTCATCAAGAATTATCCGAACACGAGTCAGGCGCGTATTGCCCGTTCCAGTCTGCAGGAAATCAAATAGCATCTTCTCAGAACATCCCGAATTAGTCCAACGGGATTTCCCTGGTATTGGCGGGAATCTCCAGATGAAACACCGATAAATCAGCGGTTTTTTCCATTTTCACATCCGAATACTTCACCGATAGAGACGTCACGCCGTCCCCCATTTGAATGATTATTTGCCGTGGAAAACCGCCGGCATGCTCATCGTAAAGATACCGCACATTATAAAGTTCCCGACCGGCTTCATCTTTGCGCAGCATTTTGACCGGCTTGTTTTGCGTCTGCATCCAAATGATCTGCGATGGGCCCGAAAGCGTTTTCATTTCCCGACGGAAAAGATTTTCTTCCCGGAATGCCTGATCATCAATCTTTTTTTCCGGCAGGGCAGGAAATGTTCCGGTTAAAATCGCGACGATATCTTCAATGTCCATGAACCAGGGTAGAAATTTTTTCAGGTTATCCGCTGTGGGTTGTCCGGTGTATAATTCTCCGCGGGAGGGAATGAAGATATTCATTTTGTCGCGTGTGGTGGTCAGCACAAAATCCGGGGCGCCAAAGACCGGCAGTAATTCGATGCGCAAAAAACAGGGTCTTTTTAAAACCAGGGCGGCTTTTACCGGATAATAACCTTGAGACGTTAAAATATTGATTTCCGCCAACGCGCTGAAAATATCATCCTGATGCTCAACGCCAGTTGATGAAGAGGCCATTTCATCGGCTGAAAAGCCGTCGTCAATCACCGTCTGCTTCTTGACACCACAGGAAAGCAACGGTAACGACAATAAGCATAAAGCTGTAAAGAGAAACAGGGCTCTAACGAAGATTTTCAGAAAGACACGGTATGAAACCATGATGGATTACTATTGTTTTTTTTCGTTTAATGCTTCCAGCTTCTTTTGCACGGATTCATTTTTAGGATCAATTTTCAGCACGCGCTCGTACATGGTGCGGGCCTCCTTCATTTTCTTTTGCCTGACGTACAAATCACCTACGTGTTCAATAACGTCGGCTTCATCCGGCAGAAGTTCGAGCGCCTGTTTTAAATATTTTTCGGCACTGGATAATTTGTTTTTCTGGAAATAAACCCAGCCCAGACTGTCCAGCAGATAGCCGCTGCCCGGTTTAATCTCCAGAGCCCTCAGGATCAGTTTTTCCGCTTCATCAAGATTGACACCCCGCTCGGCATAACTGTAGCCAATAAAATTGAGGGTTTCAGCATGATTGGGATCGATGGTTAAAATCTTCTGCATGCTATCAAGGCTTTCATCATAGCGCCTGTTTTTATCATAAAAGACACCTAAAGCATAATGCAAATCGATATTTTGCGGAGCAATTTTGAGGCCATCCCGGAGAAGATTTTCCGCGCTGACGTTATCGCCGGTTTCCTCATAAAGCGCTGATAAGAAAAGATAAAACGGCACCTGATCATTCTTTTTCTTCAGTGCTGTCTTGATCAGATTAATGGACTCGTTAATGTTACCTCCATTTTTGTACAGCATTGCCGCGCGAATCTGGGAGCTGACGTACAAATCGGAGGTCGATGCAATATCTTTATATTCTTCTATTGCCGTCTGGGTTTCTCCTTTCTGTTCATATGTGGTTGCCAGCAGATAACGAACCTTGTCATCTGTCATGTTCTGCTGTAGAACCGCTGTAAATTCCGCAATCGCCAAATCCAGTTTATTCATGTCATAGTACAATAAACCCAGCGCCACCCGGATATCCCGGTTGCCGGGATCGATTTTTAAAACCTCTCGGAATTCTTTCTCCGCTTCCTCATATTTTTTCTTTTTGATCAGAAGCTCGCCTGTTCTAATTCGCAAATTGATCCTCGCGGGATCAACGGCCAGATACTTGCGGTAAACCTCTATCGCTTTATCCAGTTTCTCCTGCTTTTCATAAAGAGCGGTTAAATCAAATAAAGCCATCTCAAAGTAAGGGTTTAAAGACATGGCTTTCTTGAACATTTTTTCCGCTTCATCAAAACGCTTCATCTTCTCGAGCACCTTGCCGTAATAATAAATGCCCATAATGTTTTCGGGATCTATTTTCAGCATTTTCTTGAAGATTTCCTCAGCCTTGTTGTATCTCTTTTCTTCAGCAAAAATGATCCCCAGATAAAGATGGGCAATCAGATTTTTGGGGTCCAGCTCGATGACTTTTTTGTGCTCGCTGATCGCTTTCGCATATTCCTGGATATTCAGGTATAACCCTCCCATGATTAAATGCAGATCGACATTATCGGGGTGCCTGTCCAAGGCGTCTTCGCCCAGAGCGATCGCTTTGCTGAAATCGCCCCGTTCCGCGTAAAGGGAGATTAGGTCGTTGGTGAGATAAGCAGAGTCAGGATCGGCGGCAACCGCCTGCTTCATCTCCTGAGTCGCTTCTTCCAGCTTTCCCTCATTCCGCAAGAGGATACTCAGGGAATAATGGTATGACGCTTTGGCCTGAATTGTTTCCGGGGATCCCGAATCCGTTTTCTGCAGATTTGCACAACCGTAAATATTCAGGACAGCAAAAATAAATGCTGACAGCAAAACGGTTGGAACGTGTTTCATATTTAATGTGCGCATTGCGTTTTATCTTTACCTCTCATCGACTCATCATGACGGATGATATTTCATTTTGTTCACCAACCTGGAAACAGGAACAATCGATACACCTTTTTGACGCATTATTTTTGTCGCGTCTTTGAGTGCCCGCACCGTTTCCGGATAAGGATGACCAATAATGATTTCCGCGGAAATATCGGCACCATCGGCAACATTCATTAAATTCGCGTAAATTTTATTATAATCCCGATGATTATCAATAAATACTTTTCGTTCACCAATTTTTAATCCTGCGTTCCCGTTAGCAGCAGCCGTTTTCGTGTCTGCGGATGTGCGCGAATCCACAAAGAACATGTTGCGCTTTTTCAATTCTCTAAAAACGACAGACAGTTTTTTTTCGTCCATCATGAATTTGGACCCCATGTGGTTGTTCACGCCGGACACATGCGGCACGGCGGTAAAATTTTTTCTCAATTGCAGAGCAATCTCCTCATCACTCATGTCGGTAAACAAAGCTCCTTCTCCCGGTTTTTCATCAGGATAAGAAACCGGTTCCATGGGCAAGTGCAAAAGAGTCTCTTTTTTTGCCTTATGAAACAGTTCAGCCGCCTCACGGGAATGTCTCTGAAAAGGCACGATGGCAAATGTTAAATCAGCTTTGATTTTAAGCAGTTCCCGAACCGCGTCTAAATCATAACCGATATCATCAATAATGATAGCCACTTCCCGCAACGGCGCGGCTTTTACCGATGCGCTTTTTTTCGATTTGTCTTTTGGCTTAACCGTTTCCCGGGCAGTTTGTTTTATAAATTTTTTCGTCTCTTTGATCGCGGACGGCTCCTCCTGAAACAGCACATAAACAATGCCCGCGACTGTTAATACGATGAATAAAATGAGTGTCGCTGTAAAAAGTTTTCTCAATAACGTCATGACCGATGTTGTGCTTAACCGGGAATTTAATGCATGTTATTATTTTTCATGATATCCCAGCTCTTCAGAATATCCACCGCGGTTCTGAGTTGATTGTCTTTAGATAAATCAGAAATCTCCTTACTGTCCCTGGCTTTGATTTCCTCAATTTTTGTACCGTCCTCTTTAGTCGGCTTGATGTGCCCTTTTAGATCCTTTTCCCGGAGCCGCTCCTCTTTGTCCGTAGCGGTTTCCTTATCTTCCACAGGCAGAATGAATGGCACGGTGATATCAGGTGTGATGCCTTCCGCCTGAATGGACCGCCCCTTCGGGGTATAATAACGTGCGGTTGTTAATTTCAGAGCGGAACCGCCTTCCAGGGGAATGACGGTCTGTACAGACGCTTTGCCGAAAGTTTGCGTGCCCACAATTAAAGCGCGGCCGTTATCCTGTAAGGCTCCGGCAACAATTTCCGCGGCGCTGGCCGTCCCTTCATTGACCAGCACAACGATCGGGCAACTGATTTCGTTATTGTCATCCCTGGCCATGGACTTTGTTTCCATGCTTTTGGCCCGTCCACGCGTGGAAACAATCATGCCCGACTTCAGAAATACGTCAGACACTTCAATGGCCTGAGTCAACAAGCCACCCGGATCATTTCGCAAATCCAGCACCAGGCCCTTCAGTGGATTATTCTTTTCAGTGACTTCTTTCAGGGCTTTGCGTAAATCATCAACCGTTCTCTCCTGAAAAGCAGCGATACGAATATATCCGATGTTGTCTTCCAGTTTCTTAACCTTCACGCTTTTGATTTGAATAATGGCGCGGGTCAGGGTAATGTCTTTCGGCGCGGTCATATTTTCCCTCATAATGGAAATGGTGACCTTCGTGTCCTTGGGACCGCGCAGTTTTTTGACAGCTTCCATCGTCGTGATATCTTTTGTGGATTTCCCGTCAATTTTCAAAATCTGATCGCCTGATTTTATTCCTGCGTTAAACGCGGGTGTATCTTCAATAGGAGATACAACGGTCAGCACTTCCTTGAGGATCATAATTTCGATGCCGATGCCGCCGAATTGCCCCTGGGTCTCCACTTCCAGTTCTTTGTATAACTCCGGTGTCATATAAGAGCTGTGCGGATCCAGTGACTTCATCATGCCGTTAATGGCGCCCTGCATGAGTGAGGTGGTATCAACTTCATCAACATAATTTTTTCTGACCATGTCTAAAACTTCATTGAAAGTTTTAATGTCTTTGTAGAAACTTTTATCTTTGGCGGCAGCATTGCCATCGTTACGAAGCCCCAGAAGGCCCAAGGAACCCAGACAAATAACGGCCAGCAGAAAAAATTTCACGGATACTTTTTTCATTATCTTCCTCACAATCTTGATTAAAGGATGAATTTACTTATATCACTTTCTCTTATATTTTCCATTTCTTTTCAAAGATTATCTGGAAAATACAGGTTCTTTCCCGCAAAGGCTTTTGAAATTATTCCACTGTCCAGGCCGTGCCGGTTGGAGAATCTTTCAGAACAACATTCATGTCCGCCAGTTCTTTTCTGAGTTCGTCTGCCCTGCTCCAGTCTTTATTTTGCCGGGCGGCCTGCCTCTGCCTGACCAGATCTTCAATTTTGTCAACATTCAGGCCTCTTTTGCGCATTTCGGTTTCTTTATCGGCAAGAACAAATTGGTCGGGATCGCTGTTAAAAACTCCCAAAACTCCGCTGAAATGATCAAAAACCTTCTCTGCCTCAGCGAAGATGGCGGCTTTTTCCGGCGCGGGCATCTTTTTTTCTTCCACGATAAAGTTGTTGGTCAGCCGGACCATTTCAAAAACATGGCCAAGGGCCTGGGCGGTGTTGAAATCATCATCCATGGCTTCATCGAATTTTTCCGTCAGTTGCTTGAATCTGCTGACGTAGCCCGCCGCCTTTTCCGAAATGATTGATGAATCCTGACGGGAATCCGGTGATGATTGATTCCGGGCCTCCTTGAGAAGCTGTAACGTCCGGTAGCCTCTGAGCAAGCCGGCCCTGGCTTCAGTCAGCGACTCATCGGAATAATCAACCGGACTGCGATAGTGACTCTGCAGCATAAAAAAGCGCAGAACCTCCGGATGGTAATTTTTCAGGATTTCTTTGACGGGAAAAATATTGCCCAGCGATTTGGACATTTTCTCCGAATTGATTTTTACGAAACCGTTGTGCATCCAGTAATTGGCCGGCTGTTTGCCGGTGGCTGCCGTCGATTGAGCGATTTCATTTTCATGATGCGGGAAAATCAAATCCTCACCGCCGCCGTGAATATCAAAGGTTTCTCCCAGATAACGCCCGCTCATCGCCGAACATTCGATATGCCAGCCGGGACGCCCTTTCCCCCAGGGACTTTCCCAGAAGGGTTCTCCTTCCTTGCTGTTTTTCCACAGGGCAAAATCCAGAGGATTCTTTTTCTTATCATTGACATCGACGCGGGCACCGGCCATCATTTCTTCCAGATTGCGGCCGGATAGACCGCCGTAGGGTTTGAAATCGCTTATTGAAAAATACACGTCGCCATCCACGCTGTAAGCGTACCCTTTTTCTTCAAGATTTTTGATCAGGGCAATCATTTCATTCATGTGTTCGGTTGCCTTGGGCACAACCGTGGGCTTCTGAACCCCGAGCGCCGCCATATCTTCATCGTGAGCTTTAATATAGCGCTCGGATATCTCTCTGAAATCAACGCCTTCCCGGTTGGCGCGGTCGATAATCTTGTCGTCGATATCGGTAAAGTTTTTAACGTAGGTAACATCATATCCCTTTGCTTTCAGGTATCTGACCACAACATCGAAGACTACCGCCGCGCGGGCATGACCAATGTGGCAGACATCATAAGCGGTAATGCCACAGACGTAAATGCCGACTGCCCCTTCCTGAATGGGCACAAAGACTTCCTTTTTTCTTGTTTTGGTATTGAATATTTTTTGAGACATATTTCTTTAACCTTTGTCAGTTATGGATAGAGAGGTGCAATCTGCAGACCGCTGTCTTCCTTAAAGCCGCACATGATATTCATGTTTTGCACGGCCTGTCCCGCGGCGCCTTTAATTAAATTATCAATGGCCGCCATGATAATCACCCGTTTTGTCCGTGAATCAATCGCGAGACCGATATCGCAGTAATTCGATCCGCAAACCGATGAAATGTTGGGATAGACACCCTGGGGACAAATCCGGACAAATTTCTCCTCGACATAAAACGAACTGTAAACCGCGTGCAATTCCGCCAGGGAAATATCCTTTTTCAGTTTGGCGTAAATGGTGCTCAATATTCCCCGCTTCACCGGCAGCAAATGCGGCGTAAAGGAAACGGCAAATTTCCTGCCGGCCAAGGCATTCAATTCCTGCTCGATTTCCGGCAGATGCCTGTGCTTGCCGACTTTGTAGGCTTTGAAGCCGCTGTCCACTTCACAAAACAGCGATCCGGTCAACGGTTCCCGCCCCGCCCCGCTGACACCCGATGCCGAGTCCGCGATAATCGTGGAAACGTCCAGGATTTTCTTTTTCAGCGCCGGAGCAAGACCCAGGATAATACTGGTCGGATAGCAGCCGGGATTGGCTATTAATTTTGTCCTGCCGATTTTTTGCCGGTACAGTTCGGGAATACCGTAAACGGCATCCTTGATCAATTTGGAGCTGCTGTGTTTTTGATACCAGGTTTCATAGGTTTTCAAATCCCTCAAACGATAGTCGGCACTCAAATCGATGACCTTCTTTCCGGCCCTGACAAATTCCGGCGCAATCTCCATAGAAACGCCGTGGGGCAGGGCCAGAAAAACAACATCGCACAGACCGCAAATTTCTGCGGGGGTTGAATTTTGATATTTTAATGAGGCAAAGCCCTGTAGAGCGGGAAAGACTTCCGCCACCGGTTGTCCGGCAAATCGCCGTGATGTCACCGCAACCAATTTAACTTCAGGATGACCTGACAATATTCTGATTAATTCCTGTCCGGTGTACCCGCTGGCGCCGAAAATTGCTGCCTTGATCATAAGAAAATCTCCCAAAAAAAAGGGAGGCCGAAAGCCCCCCCTGTTGGATTTTATCGTTTGGAGAATTGGAATCTCTTCCTTGCTCCGGGCTGACCGTATTTCTTTCGTTCTTTAACCCGGGCATCTCTGGTTAAAAAACCAGCCCTTTTCAGGACGGAGCGTAACTCCGCATCATACTCCAGCAGCGCTTTGGAAATTCCGTGTTTTACGGCTCCTGCCTGACCGGCCATTCCGCCGCCGCACACATTGACATATAAATCAAACTGATCTTTTTTACCCGTGATATCCAGAGGCTGTTTGATCAGCATTTTCAGACTGGGACGCGTAAAATAATCATCAAAGGTTCTTTTGTTGACGACAAAATTGCCGCTACCCGCCTTCATATAAACACGGGCGATAGCGCTTTTTCTTTTACCTGTTGCATAAAATCTTTGTTCCGCCATGACTTCTCCAATAATAATCTAAATTCTTATCTACCAAATTAAATGGATAATTTTTCCGGACACTGTGCTTCATGGATATGAGCATTGCCCGCGTAAACTTTCAGTTTTTTCAACATTTTGCGTCCAAGATTGTTTTTGGGCAGCATTCCCTGCACGGCGGCACGAATCAGGTTTTCCGGTTTTTCCGCCAGCATTTTTCCGGCAGCCGTTTCCCGTAATCCGCCCGGATAACCGGAATATGAATAATAAATCTTATCGGTCAGCTTTTTACCGGTGAGAACAATTTTTTCCGCGTTGACGACGATAATAAAATCACCCGTATCAACGTGGGGGGTATAAATAGCCTTGTGCTTGCCCCTTAACCGACTTGCTATCTCGCTGGCAAATCTTCCCAGAACCTTGCCCGACGCATCCGCGATGTACCACTTTTGATTAGCCGTTTCAGCTTTTGCCATATATGTTTTCATAAAACCACCATACAAATTAAAAATTTAAAGGCGAACCTTATGCAATCTTCATTTGATTGTCAAGAAAAATGTTTAATTAATTATAGCTATATTATTTTCGTCCCCTCCGGAAATCCTGAAGACCCAAGCGCCAGGGGTCAATCCCTTTCATCTTTTGAGCTATTTCTTGACCGTTATTAAATCTGTCAGGAAAGAAACCCTTTTTACGTAAGACTGCAATACTGATTTGATTCTCAGGACAAGGAGGTTGACGCCCGCTGCGCCAGCGCTGTCTTGACGGCCTGACGCGTCAGGAAGAGCATTTCCCTGTATTTTTCCGAAGCGGATATTGAATTGGTCAAAGTTCCCGAAGTATAATCTTTAACAAGCTGCACCTTGGTTTTGGCGAATGTTTCCAGAGTTTTCCGGTCAATGGAATTGACGAATAGCTCAATAATTTTTCTGCGCATGGGGCGGGTAGAATTGGCCAGCAGCAGGAATATCGTATTATTGGCCACCTTGACCACAAGATCCTGCTGCTTCTCCTGAAGCCTGATAACCTTCTCTCTGTCGTCAAGGCTGGCAAGCTCTTCATTGATGAGTCCCACAATAGCCTTCACATCGCGCGGTGAAAATCTGTTGGCTGCTATTTTTAATATTTCCGGAAAAACCGCCGTCCAGAATTCCCATATTTCATCCATGAAATAATCATCAACAATCATCTTTTGCTCGTTTTCGTCTTTCTGAGAAAAGAGAAGGCTGAGAAAATCGATGCCGGCATGTTGCACATAGTCTTTGACATAGATACCATCGCCCTGTTTGATATCGAGGACGTTCATGGATTCCAACTGTTTCAAGCCGATTCGCAGAGAACTCAAATCGACTTTCATCTGCCGGGATATTTCCTTGGCCGGAGGAAGTTTTGTTCCGGCCTTAAGCTTATTGTTAAAAATATCTCTCATGAGAATGCGAACAACTTTCTCCGGAACTTGTTGATTAGACATTTTTTTCACCTTCAAGTTAGAATATATTGAATTGTGCGCACTATAATCGATTAATGACATCTTGTCAAATAGTTATTTAATTATAATAATTGATATATAAAATACTTGACATTGTATAGCTATTTAGTGTAGCGTCATAAACAAAGATGCTTCCGGGAATAATATACCGTTACTCCTTGGGGAGCATGAGAACTATGAAACAGCAAACCAAGGATTGCCATGATTGCAGCGGGATGCGATGTCGGTTCCCTTACCGCCAAGGCCTACATCATGACTGAAAAAGGCCCACTGGCCTCGGAAATCATCCGGGTGAAATCGACAAACATAAGCTCGGCAAACGAAGTCATGGAAAAAGCGCTGGCCTCAGCCCGTCTTCGTTTTTCCGATTTGGAGTGCTGCTGCAGCACCGGCTACGGACGGCATGAAATTCCTTTCGCCAAGATGAACATGAGCGAGATATCCTGTCACGGCCTGGGAGCCTTTCACGCCGATCCCAGCATTCGCACAGTCATCGATATCGGGGGACAGGATTGCAAGGTCATTCTGATTGACTCAAACGGCAGCATCCGTGATTTTATCATGAACGACAAGTGCGCCGCCGGAACGGGAAGGTCGCTGGAGATTCTGGCTAGAACCATCGGCGTCAAACTCGAGGAGTTGGGAAAACTGGCTGTCAAATCCAAAAAACCGATCAACATTACCAACAAATGCAGCATCTTTATGGAGTTGGAGGTGCTCAACCATCTCTATACCCGGAAGAGGCTCAAGCATATTGCGTGCGGCATTGCCGACGCGGTGGCCAAACGGGTGGCCGGTCTAGCCAAAGCCATCGACATCGAAGATAATATCTGCATCACCGGTGGGGTTTCCAAGAATCCCGGTGTGGTGAGGCAACTGGCGCATCACATGAACAAATCATTTAAAGTCCTTCCCGTGGATCCGCAGATTATCGGCGCACTGGGCGCCGCCTGTTACGCAATGCAGGCCATCAAGACAGGAGGTCCATCATGATCACGGCCGGCATTGATGTGGGAACCCGCTTCATTAAAGTCGCTCTAACCGACGGCGAGAACCTGCGTGGATATGCCTGCGCGGAAATGGGACCCCACTTCGACGCGATTATCCGGTCTCTTTTAAAGGAAGCACGGGTACAGGCCGGAGCGGGAATATGGGACATAAAAAAAATCATTGCCACCGGTTTCGGCGGTCATTTGGTGAAAAAAGCAGCCTTTACATTGGGAGAAGCCGCCTGTACGGCAAAAGCCGCCTTTTTGCTCGACCGTGATATCAGAACCGTCGTGGACATGGGAGGGCTCTTCATTACCGTTGCGACGCTTGATCAGAATGGTTTTCTGGAAACGACACATGTCAACGAAAGATGCGCCGCCGGAAGCGGCAAGTTTCTGGAAACGGTGGCCGAGGCCGTGGGCGTGCCCTTTGAAAATATTTCTTCACTGGTCTCATTTTCCACGACTCCATACACTTTTACCAGCAACTGTGCGGTCTTTGCCGAAAGCGAAATTATCTCGCAGGTCAATGCCGGGATGAAGTCGGGGGATGTTCTGGCCGGTGTCATCAACGCCGTTGCTTCCAAAGCCGCTTCTCTTATCGACGCTGCGGGAGCACAGGATGGCATCGCCCTGATCGGAGGCATGGCCAAAATTCCGGCGATCCGCGAGAAACTTTCCGGGCTTACCGGTAGAAAAATGCTGGTGTTGTCTATTGATGCGCAGTCGGTTGCCGCTTTCGGCGCCGCGCTGCTCGCGCAAGGAAGAAAAAACCGCGATGGCCGGATCGTCGCGGAAAAAGGATTTTGAAACAAGGCATGGCCAACGTGCTTTTAATATGTTCAGCAGGAGTTAATCATGAGAGATGTATATGTCATTGCGGCCCACACCATCAAGTTCGGCAAGTATCTGGAAAAGACCATCACCGATCTGTCGGCGATGACCGTTTTGCCGTGCCTGAAAGAGGCGGGGTTGGATAAAAAAGACCTTCAGGCACTTTGGTTCTCCAATTCGGCTTGGGGTGAATACAAAAGACAGGTCTGCATCCGCGGTCAGGTCGCCCTCCGCCCTTTGGGAATAGATGCCATCCCGATTACGAATCTGGAAAACGCCTGCGCGGGCGGTTCGACCGCCTTCCATCACGCCTGGATGGGTGTTGCCAGCGGCTTGTATGACATTACGATGGCTCTGGGAGCGGAAAAAATCTACGACCGGAATCAGTCCCTCGTTTTTTCCGGATTTCTTACCGGTTTAGATGTGGGAAATTTCGGGGAAACACTGAAAAGATTGGGCGATGTTGCTTTGAGCGACGATGAAAAAAAGGCCATGGCGGCTCACATCGAGAAATACAAGGGAATGGCGAAGAAAGGCTCGGGTAAGGGCAAAAAAAAGACCTTCAAAGACAAGCTCATGACGCAGCGCGACGCCCTGGTTGTCGCCATCCGGATCGGTGAAACCATGGGATATGATATGGTGAAAAGACTGCGGAAAATGGGCGGCGATCATTCACCATTCATGGATGTTTACGGTTACGAGGCGCGCCAGCACATGAAGAAGTTCGGCAGCACCATCGAACAACTGGCCGTCATCGCCTCCAAGAATCATTTTCATTCCTCCCTGAATCCGAACGCCCAGTATCAGTTCCTCGTTTCCAAGGAAGAAGTTCTGGCGGACCGCCTCGTCACCTGGCCGCTGACCCGATCCATGTGCGCTCCCATCGGTGACGGCGCCGCTTCGGCGATTCTCTGCGACGAAGCCACGGTCAGACGTCTGGGACTTACATCTCAGGCCGTAAAGATTAGAGCCTCCATTCTGGGGTCCGGCATGGCCAGGGAGCGCGATGGGATCGATATCGGAGAGCGCCTGAGTCGCCTTGCCTATGAAAAGGCCGGTGTGGGACCTGCCGAGATAGCCTTTGCCGAAGTGCACGACGCTTCGGCCTATGGAGAGATGCATCAGTGCGAATCGCTCGGCTTTTGCTCCCTGGGCGAAGGAGGAAAGTATGCGGAAAGCGGGGCGACGAAGCTTGGAGGCAAACAGCCCGTTAATCCCAGCGGCGGCTTGGAATCACGAGGCCATCCCATCGGCGCTTCCGGATTGGCTCAAATTCACGAATTGGTCACCCAGTTGCGGGGGGCGGCCGGTTCAAGACAGGTTTCGGGAGCGAAGATAGGACTCGCGGAAAACGGCGGCGGCGCGCTGGGTGTGGAAGAGGCGGCCATGTGCATACACATTCTGGAAAAACCCACGCTGTAACAAGATGGATGAAGGAGATGTACCGTGAATAGAACATTAAGAAAATTAGGTTTGGCGAAAAATGTTTTAAAATCAATTTTGGTGTTTTCCGCCAATGAAATCAGCAGAGGAACTTTCCTGAAAAATATACGCGGCGTTCCCAAAACAGAAATTCTTGAAGAGATGTCCTGGGGAGAGTTGATAGAAGAAAAAGCTGCCCGATACAAGGACAGGATCTTCCTCATGTTCGAGGACAAGACCTTCACCTACCGCCAAATGAATGAAAACGCCAACCGGTTGTCCAATTACTTTCTTTCTTTGGGAAGCGGCCAGGGTAAAGGCGTAGCCATTCTTATGGACAATTCTCCCCGCTTTCTGGACATTTTTATCGGCATCCAGAAGATCGGCATGTATGCCGTGCCCGTCAACACTTCCCTGAAGGGAGACAGTCTCCTTTATATTCTCAACCATTGCGACGCGCAGTATCTTGTTATCGATGACACCCATCTTGAAACCCTGCAGAAGATTGCCGACCGGCTGGAAAACATCAAGACCATCATTGTCAATCCCTCAACCGCAAAGCCGGAGAAATATCCACAGGGTTATCGGGTTCTTGACGAAGCATACAAGTGTTCGTCTGCAAATCCGGGGATCGGCTACCGCAAGGATGATATTTGCTTTATTACTTATACGTCCGGGACGACGGGACTTCCCAAAGGTGTTGTTTACCGATATCGGAAATCATCCGTGAAAGTGCTTTCTCTGGTGGCCGTGATGCTTTTCAAGAAAAGCGATGTGCTCTATACGGCCATGCCGCTCTTTCACGGCAATGCCCTGTTTGTAACCGTGACCAACGCGCTTCATGCGGGTGCCAAGGTTGCTCTTGCGAGAAAGTTTTCTGCAAGCCGCTTCTGGGATGATATCCGAAGATATCATGTGACCACCTTCAACACGATCGGCGCCATGATTCCCATCTTGATGAAACAACCCGAAAAGCCGACCGACCGACAGCACAAAGTCCGTTTCATTATTTCGGCGGCCTGTCCCGCCGATCTTTGGGAAAAATTCGAGAAACGCTTCGGGCTTACCATCTATGAAACCTATGGCGCCGTCGATGGCGGCGGCAAGATCATCCTCAACCTGGGCACGGCGCCTGTGGGTTCTATCGGTAAACCGCCCATGAAAGTCAAATACCGTCTTGTGGATGCCAATATGAATGATGTTCCCGATGGCACACCCGGTGAGCTGGTCTTTCCGGTTTCCGGCAAAAAGAGCACTTCTTCGGTGGAGTATTATAAAAACGAAAAAGCATCGTCGGAAAAAATGAGTAGCGGATACATTTTCACCGGCGATTTGATAAAACGGGATGCAAAGGGTTATCTTTACTTTATTGGCAGAAATACCGAGTCCATGCGGATCAAAGGTGAAAATGTTTCGGCCTTTGAAGTCGAACAGGCGATTCAAAAGCATCCCGACGTCCTGGAAGCAGCCGTTTATGCTGTACCCTCCGAACTCGCCGAGGACGACATCATGGCATCCATAATGCTCGTGGAAGGGAAGGAACTGAAGGAGGATCGCCTGATCGAATACCTGAAAGAAAATCTGCCCAAATTTGCCATTCCCCGCTACGTGAAAATAGTCCCTGAACTTCCCAAGACGGAAACACACCGGGTCAAAAAAAAGGAACTGGAAATTTTGAAGGTTGTATCCGGTACCTGGGACGAAAGCAAAAAGGCCTATGTATAACGAATTCAGATAAAGACCGTATCATAAAAACATTGCCGTTATTTCATAAAAAAGGAGGCAACAGCTATGGCTAACGTGAAAACCGGTTTCTGGCAAAAGATGTTCTTTGTCGGCTCGCTATGGAACATCAGTATCGGAGTAACGGGCATTTTGTTGACAGATTTTATCATCATGATGCTGTTCGGTAAGGCGCCGATGACAGAAAATATCGCGGCCTTCTTCAATGGTACGGTACCGGCAATGGACAATCTTCAGACCTTGATATTTTTCCGGTTTTTTATGATCGCTGTAATTCTCTTCGGAATAGGTTACTATTGGGTCTCGCGCGACCTGCTGGCCAATCGCGCCGTGATCTGGCTGGGCCTGGTCGCCAAGCTGATGATCTTCTTCACATTCACTTATTACTACGCGCTGGGGCAATCATCTTTATTTTCCGTCCTGATCTGTTCGGGCGACTTTATTTTTTCAATTTTCTTTGCCGCCTTCCTTTGGAAGACGAAAGATGGAATTTACTAAACGTTGAGGCCCTTAACGAAATGAAGAGGTGAAACATGGCAAAAAAACCGACAGATAATCTTTCCCCGCTCTATACCTACCAAGAGGGGATGGAATGGAACCCCGTGGAAAAAGTCATCATCGAAAGAAGGAGCAACCGGAACTTTAAGAAAAAGCCCGTGCCCAACAATCTGATCCGAAGGGTCCTGGAAGCCGGAAGATTCTCTCCCACGGCCGGAAATGCTCAACCATGGAAGTTCGTTGTTATTACTGATCAGGATCTGATTGCCGAAATGGAACGGGCGACGGTCAAAATGTCCAAATTACTTATGTGGTTTGTCGATTATAACAGAAACGCCTTTCGACGAATTTTCCTCACTGCTTATACAAAGTTCCTGACCCGTCTGATGCCCAACAAAATGCATCCCGTTCCTTTTAATCTTCTGCAACAGATTGCAGCCGAAAAGACGCCGATTTATCACAATGCTCCCGTCATGATTCTCCTTTTGATGGACAAGCGGGGCATAGGAAATCCAGCCTTGGATGCCGGTATTTGCGGACAGAATATTGTGCTGGCCGCGCATAGTCTGGGTCTGGGAACTTGTTGGATCGGGATGATGGCCGTTTTAATGATGAATCCACTGTGGCGGAAAAAGCTGGGGGTAACCTCCCCCTATGAACTCTCCGATTGTATTGTTCTGGGCTGGCCCAAAGGCGACTATGACGGCGAGGTATCGAGAGAAGTTCAGCTGGTCGAGTGGATAGAGGCCGGCGGGGTGAAAAGAACCGAAAGGCAGGGGGTGTAATGATGCTAAACCTTTCATGGGGGAAAAAAGGAAAGATACCGAATTATTTCAAAGAAAGCCAGATGACTTATGGCATCGTTGCTTTCAATCGTGCGCTGTGCAACGGCTGCGGCATCTGCGTTTCCATCTGCCCGGCCCGCGGACTGACCCTGATAAAAAGAGAAGATGATTCCCAGAAAAAGATTCCTCAGCTTATTGAAACCGCGCCGGGCATATCCCTTTGCATGGCCTGCGGAGACTGCACTGCAGCCTGTCCCCAGGAAGCCATCCGTATCCAGCGGGGATTTAACGCGGGGTTCTTTTTCCGCAAGTTATCGCAACAGCCGGAATTAACGCCGCCGAAAAAATATTAATAAAAAAATATGGAGGGATTCCTTGAAAAACAAACCTAAACCTCTTCAATATCTTAAATGGAGTGCCCGGTTTCTGAAATTCGGATATTACCTTACAACTTTGCCGAATTTCACTTACTGGGCCATGAGGCTTACCCGGCCCCTTTATGTCCAACGCGAAACTTTCTTGAATCAAAAGATCAGATACGGCAGTCTGATTATGGGGGGAGGAATTCTTCCGCCGGAGGAAATCAGAGCTTACCACTACGGGGCAAAAGCCTTCTCCGATAATATGCAAAAAGCTGTAAAAGCGAATGAGGACGGCAAGCCCGTCGTCTGGGTGGAATGGATTCTTTCCTCTGAACTCGTAAACGCCTTTGACGCCGTTCCGTTCAATCCGGAAGCGCTCAATGTATTCGGAAACATGTCCGGTCAGGACGTACCATCCCGGCTGATGGAGGAAGCGGAAGGCGCCGGTTTTGCCACCGAATACTGCTCAGCCATTAAAGTGACAGCCGGATCCTATATGCTTGAGCAAATCCCAAAACCTGCAGCCATTATTGCCGGATCTCATCCCTGCGACACGAACGTTGCCGCCTATCAGAGCATCACTCATCTCACGGGCGCGCCGGTGTTCTTTTTCGACTCCCCCTACTGGCGCGATGAGGACGCCTTTGATTATTATGAAAAAAATATGTGGCGTCTCATCGATTTTCTGGAAAAAACCCTTCATCAAAAAATCAACTGGGACAGACTCAAACAAATCGCGGAAAATGAAAACAAGTTCAACTTTTATATGCATGAAATATGCGAAATGATGCGGGCGATACCCTCTCCGGCAACGATGATTACACCGGTTTTTGCCTGGGTCGTCAGGGAGATCGCCATCGGCGATCCCAACGGCACCGAGATGGCCAAACGCATGTACGAGGTCGTCAAGGATCGTTACGAAAAGGGCATGGGTGTCGTCAAAAAGGAAAATATCCGCGTGCTGTGGTGGAATCCGCCGATTGCTTTTTTTGCCTACGTCTTCAAATGGATGGAGGATGAATTCGGCGCCGTTGTTGTCAAGGATTTCATCGGCGACGTCCGGATGCCGCATATAGATACCTCATCGGAAAAAACCATGGTCCATGACATGGCCAAGAATCATCTTTATCTGGCGATGGCCAGACAATGTCATGGAACGGTGGAATACATCCTGTCGGAACTGGAACAAGCCATTGAAGAATATTCGCCCGATTGCCTGATTTTCGCGGGGCACGCCGGCTGCAAACACGGTTGGGGTGTCATCGGCATTATCAAGGACCTGTTGAAAAAAAGGGGGCTGCCGTCGCTGTTCATGAATATGGATATTATGGATCAGCGACATGCCACGGAGGATGATATCAAACGATGGATAACGGAATTTTTCAGGAGCAACGGATTCGCATGAAAACCATACTCGACGAAACAAGAGAACTGGCCTTATTGACGCATAACCATTATCTCGAAGAGGCCAAAAGGCAGGGTAAAAAAATTATGGGATATTTCTGTTCGTATATGCCTGAAGAGATTATCCATGCCGCAGGATTTGTGCCCTACCGCATGCGGGCGGTGGAAAGCAAGGAAACAACACGCGCAGACGCTTATTATTCTTCGATCAACTGCACATTTGTCAAACATTGCTTCAACAAAGCTTTGAACGGTGATTTTGCATTTCTGGACGGAGTTGTCTTTGTCAATGGATGCGATCACTCACGGCGTATGTATGACAACTGGCGTTATGCCGGAATCGGGCCCTCTTTTCTGTACATGTTTTTCGCCCCGCACATGATCAACGAAGCGGCCCTTGAATATTATGCCCTGGAATGCGAAAAATTAAAATCATCCATTGAGAAACATTTCAATGTATCCATCACCGACGAATCGCTTAAAAATTCCATCAGCCTTTATAATCAGAAGCGGCGTCTTCTGGCGGAAATCTATGCGTTGAGAAGCAAGAAAGATGTGCCCATAAAAGCCAGTGAATTATTGGGCATTATGCTGGCCGTCACGGCGGTCCCGGTGGAAACGGCCATCGATACGCTGACGGCAGTGAAGAAATTCATATCAGGACGTGTTATCTCCAAGCATGAGGATTTACGTCTTTTTATATCCGGGGGCTGCATCGAGGAAATGGAGCACCTGAAACTGATTGAAGATTGCGGCTGTGTTATTGTGGCGGATAACATCTGTCTAGGCTCCCGTCACTTTCTGGATGAAGTGAAGACGGATGAAAATCCATTACAGGCCATTGCGCATCGATACTTAAGTCATCTTTCCTGTCCGCGGATGATGGGGAACTTTGACTGGAGATTCGATTATTTGCTGGGTGTCAGGGATGAATATGGCATTGAGGGCGCTATTATTGAAAAATTGAAGTTCTGTGACATCTGGGGAGGAGAAATATATCTCTACCGTCAGGAAACAAAGAAACATCATATTCCACTGCTGGCACTGGAAAGAGAACTCTACGGCCGTGGCGACGGTCAGATTAAAACAAGGGTTCAGGCTTTTCTGGAGAAGTTGAGAAACAAACAAACAACCGATGAAAAACTGGTTCAGGCGGCAGGATCTGATTATAAACCTAAATTATAAATAAATCGGGAAGGTAAAACATATGAAAAAAAATGGAAACGGTTATGAATATATCATCGTCGGCACAGGACCGGGAGGCGCTCCGGCAGCAAGGGAACTGGCCAAAGCCGGTAAAAAAGTGCTCATGGTGGAAAAAGGCGATTATCACAAAAAGTTTCTGGGGCTTCCTTTCGGCATCAGGCTTCTTGAGCGATACATGCTCTTCGCCCGCTCCATGGAAGGCGTAATCATCGAAAGAGGCATCACCGTCGGCGGTTCTTCCATGGTTTACCAGTCCAACGTCATGGAACCGCCAAAAAAACTAATCGATAACATGGGAATCGATTTCACTCCGGAAGCCAAGGAGCTTAAAAAAGAAATCGGCGTCGAGGTTCTGCCGGAAAAATTTTACCGCAACAACAAGGGGCTTTACCGGATGCTGGCGGCAGCGGATAAAATGGGCATTCCTTTTCGGGAGCAGGAAAAATTCGTTCAGGCCGATAAATGCAAGATGGGCTGCGACTGGTGCATGCTGGGCTGTCCGGAAAACGCCCGCTGGACGACCCGGGAACATGTGGAAGAGGCAAAATCATATGGCGCGGAACTGATCTATAATGCGCCCGTTAATAAAATCCTTTTCAGTGCAGGAAAATCCAAGGCCACCGGAGTTCAACTGAAAAACGGCACGGTCATCAACGGCGATAACGTCATTCTCGCCGCCGGCGGTATCGGTTCTCCCGCCATCCTGTTAAGGTCGGGCGTGACGCGCCTGGGAACGCAGGAAGTGGGAACCAGGTTTTTCATGGATCCCATGAACATCATGCTGGGTTACAGCAAGGATCCCGACGGCGGTCTCTGGGGAATCCAGACCTTCACCCATGCCATCGAATCCATGGCTCAAAGCGAAGGATTTATGATCGGCAACTGTTCCGCTTGGGGAACTTGGGTCGTCTTGTCTTTCTTCCGAATGCGAACAGCCCGAGAGAATCTGCCGAAATTCCCCATCGTGAAAAGAGGCATGGGTTTATTTCTCAAATTATCCGATGAAGCCCACGGACAGATTTACCCCCATGAGAAAACCAGCAAACCTTTCACGGCTGTCGATGAAAAAAAACTGAAAAAAGGAACGGATATTATGCGGGAGATTATCATCAAATCCGGCGGAGATCCCAAAACCATTTCCATCCTGAAGTGGGCCGGAGGTCATCCCGGAGGCACACTGGCCATGGGACAGGCTGTCCAACGGAATTTTTCCACGGAAATCGAAAATCTTTATGTTTGTGACGGCAGCACGCTGCCTGTGTCGCCCGGCGCTCCGCCTTCTCTGTCCATTTGTTCCATGTCACTGCTTTTGGGCAAAATGCTTTTGGGCAAGGTGAAAGCTGAAGACCGGTTTATCAAGGTAGCGGGATAACGAACTGACTCGTAACGAAAACAATTTGACATGCTGAGTTGCCGTTACGATTGAATTGCTGGATACATGGATAGGTTCTTATCTTGGTAGAAAAATAGCTCCAAATGATTACAAAACGTAACTATCCAAAATGCACAGGGCGGCTTTTCGCCGCCCTGTGATGGATATGTTACATGTTTTTCGCTGCTTGCTCGATTCCTTTTCTGATTCCGTCCAGTTTTTCCTGGCTCATCTTCACGGATATGCCCATGACGAGCGTGCGTCCCAGAATATCTTCGGCGTGCGGAATATTTTCCTTCCTGTAGTCCACCTTGCCTTTATAAGCCGGATTGGTAAAAGGATATTTTTTCGAGTTGGCCGTGGATTTTGCCAGAAAATGTTCCCAGTTCGGAACATAGTGCCACAGGTTTCTCTTATAGCAGACGGTGTCCACACCTTCGGCGCTAAGCAGGTTCTGGAACTTCTGCGCCTGATCTTCGCTCGGCATGTTAAACGCCAAGAATGTGGCGGAATCACCTTCGGGATCGGGTTTGACGCGGAAATTCACGCCGGGGACATTCGCCAGAACGTCCATAATGAATTTCTTGTTTTTCTTCTGCTCGCCGATCAGGTAATCCAGCTTGCGCAACTGAGCCAGACCCAAAGCGCCCTGCAGTTCGTTCATCCGGAAATTGAATCCGAGAATAGTTCGGCCTTCCAGAGCGCGGCTGACTTTGGGATTATGGTCATGGCCGTGGTCATGGTACCATTCCGACCGCAGATAAAATTCCTTGTTATTGGTAATCACCATGCCGCCTTCGCCGGTGGTGACCGTTTTCACGTAATCGAAGCTGAACGTTCCCATGTCGCCGAAACTGCCCAGTTTTTTGCCGTTGTAGCTTGCGCCGCACCCCTGGGCGTTGTCTTCCAGAACCAGCAGTTTATTCTGGCGGGCGACTTCCACGATTTTATCGATATTGGCCGCCGAACCGCACATATGCACGGGAATGACCGCCTTGGTGTAGGGTGTTTTCTTCTTTTCGATTTCATTCGGATCGAGATTGAGTGTGTCGTCAATATCCACCATGATGGGAATGGCACCCACTTCCATGACCGCTTCATAGGTAGCCAGAAATGTAAAGGCGGGTACCAGTACATCGTCGCCGGGACCGACATCCATCGCCGTCAGCGCGATCTGGAGAGCCGTGGAACCGGAGGTCACACCCAGCGCGTATTCCGTGCCGCAATATTTGGCGAACTCCTGCTCGAATTCTCTTACCTTATATATTCCCTTTCTCTCTTTATCAAAACCGTAACGCATCAGAATGCCCGTTTCGAGGACATCCATGACTTCTTTGATTTCTTCTTTGCCGATCAGTTCTGCTCCAGCCATTTCTTTAACCTTCCTTTCTTAGCTTATAAAGCCTGCGCGTAAATCGCGATCATGTCGTCTTTTGTTATTTTGCGGGGATTATTCTCCAGAGGCCTGGCCACCGTAACCGCCACATCGGCCAGAGCCTGAAAATCCTTTTCCTTAACACCGAATTTAGAGAGCGTGTCATGAATGCCGCAATCCTCAATCAACGCTTCGACAGCATCCAGCGCCAGATAGGCGGCTTCACGGACGGGCAGACCTTCCACATTTTCACCCATGGCCTCGGCGATATCCGTAAATTTCTCCAGCGACGCAGGCAGATTGAAAGCCATGACCGCCGGCAGCAGCATTGTATTGGCCAGGCCGTGGCCGACGCCGTATTTTCCGCCCAGCGGATAGGAAAGCGAATGCACTGCCGTCACACCGGCGTTCGCAAGGCCGATTCCTGCATACAGACTGCCCAGCAGCATTCTTTCGCGCGCGACAATATTTTTGCCGTCATGTACGCAGGCGCGCAGATTCTCGGCGATCAAGGCAATCGCTTCCAGAGAAAACATCTCGCTCATCGGTGATGCATTAACGGACGTGTAGGATTCAATGGCGTGACACAGGGCATCCAGACCGGTATGGGCCGTGGGCACAGGCGGAAGACTCAGTGTCAATTCCGGGTCTAAAAGCGCCAGTTCCGGATACAGGTAGGGGCTGTTCATGCCTTCCTTTTTCTTCAAGTTTTTGCGCAGAAAAACCGCGGTGAACGTTACTTCACTGCCGGTTCCGGCGGTCGTCGGAATCATGATTTTGGGCAAACCGGCTTTGGGAACTTTATTGAGACCGAGATAATCAGCCGCGGCGCCTTTATTCGTGGCAATCACGGCAATGGCTTTGGCTGTATCCATCGCGCTGCCGCCGCCGATTCCGATGACAATGTCACATTTGTTTTTGATCGCCAGTTTAGAACCTTCATCTGCCAGTTCAATGGGCGGTTCCGCCTCAACCTTGTCATAAACCGTAAACTTTATGCCTGCCGGAATGAGCACATTGGCCACTTTTTCCAGCAGATCTGTCTTGGCGAGATTTTTATCAATCACAACAAGTGGATTCTGGGCATGATGTTCCTTGACGTGGTCGGACAGGGTTAATAAGGATCCGTTGCCGAAAATGATTTTTTTGGCGCCGGTAAAAGAAAATATTTTTCTCATAATTTTAAACCTCCATTGGTATCGAACATTCTGATGACGTTGTTTTTTATCAGATATGCGTCCAGGGGACGTAATCAAGCGATAAGAAAAGCAATGTTTACGTTTGCAATCACTATGGGAAGCGTCCGGCAAAGTCAAGTTTTTTTGTGATGCGCATACCACTGAAGTTGCCGGCAGATGCCGCGGACAATTTTAACCTCGCGCGATAAAATCCCGGCGCGGGTAAAGAACCGTCGCAAATGCATCATCCAGTAATCAGGATTTTCCGGATTCAAAAATCCAATATCAGCGAGTAATTCCTTGATTTGCCCGTACATGCCTTCCAGTTCCGAAGAAAGCGCGAGTTTGGGCGCTGCCTCCGCCGAAGTTCCCGGAGAGAAAGCCACAAATATTTCATAGCAGAGAATCATCACGGCGTGAGACAGATTAAGCGAGGTGAATTCCCGCGCGGTTGGAATGGTCACGACAGAATGGCACATGCGCAGTTCTTCATTGGCCAGGCCCGTATCTTCCGGACCGAAAAGCAGGGCAACCTTGTTTTTCTGCGAAATATCCGCAATATCCTGAGCGGCCTGACGAGGCGTTATAAAAGGACCGCGGGCCTTGCCCAGGCGGGCGGTTGTTCCCACAATGTAATTGAAGCCCCCGAGCGCTTCCGCTGTGTTTTCAACATATTGAATATCATCTAAAACATCAACAGCCAGATGCGTGGAACGCTGCCGCATTTCTTCCGGATCAAAATCATTGGTCCCTACCACAATAATATTCCGAATCCCCATATTTTTGGCGGCGCGGGCGACAGCGCCGACATTCCCCGCGTATTTCGGTTTATGCAAAACAATGCTGATATTTTTCGTTTTGGCTTTCAACATAAATGGCGTTCCTTTCGAAAGAAATCCTTTGTCTCACTATACATCATGTAATGCCCAAATCAAAGATGACATGGAAGTCTTTTGATCATTGATCCAAATGAATATTGACAAACAAGGCTTTTTAGCACAATATGACCGGCACGGGAAAGCATACTTTCTTTAAAAAATTTGCAGCCATCCAAAGCCTCAAAGAAGGGATACAAATTCTTATTTATTGCCCGGTCATTAATAAGACATAGACTTTGAATTATATGCGAAAAAGTAAAATCATCCTCTGGTGTTCCATTCTGGTATTCAGCCTGTTTTCTTTTTTATTTTTGTCTTACCGCAGTTTCTCGTACGATGATTCCTCAAGATATCTGAAAAAATATCTGGATTCGCTGGAGGTCCGGTTTTCTCAATATGGATGGAAAGATTTGCATTCGCAAAAAATTTCGTGGGAATATTACCGAACAACAAAAAATAAAAATCCTCTGATTTTTACTCATTTCGGCAGCAGTTCCAAAAACTGCATTTTATTTTTGGGCGGTGTGCATGGCGACGAATTGCCTTCGGTTTATTTGATGTTTAAACTTGCCCATTATGTAAAAGAAAATCCTGCTTTGTTCACAGACAACTGCATTGTTATCGCGCCGCTGGTCAATCCCGACGGATTTTTTTCAGCAACTCCCTCGCGAACCAATTCCAATAACGTTGACATCAACAGAAATTTTCCTACACAAGGCTGGTCCGGCAAAGCCATCCGTCAATGGATGAGCAAGGGTAAGCAGGAGCGCTACTTTCCGGGAAGTAAACCGGCATCGGAACAGGAAACATTATTTCAAATGGCCTTGATTAAAAGATACAAACCGCAAAAAATATTGTCGGTGCATTCCCCTCTTAATTTTTTTGATTACGACGGACCTTCTTCGGATTTGGATTCTTTTGAACAATGGATGGAAAAGATTTGTCGTGAAACCCGTCATCCTCTAAAAAAATTCGGATATTTTCCCGGATCCCTGGGAAATTATGCCGGTCATGAACAAAATATTTTCACACTTACCCTGGAGTTGCCTTCGTCTGATCCCCGGTATGGATATCATTACTTTCAGAAATTTCAGTCCTCCATTGTGAAATTTATCAACCTGCCGGTTATCGGCTCACCGCCAAACATCAGACTGGTCAATCACAGCAGCCAGGCTGCCAGGCATCATTAGTTTTCCGCAAGCATTTTTTTCAGAAAAGACTGCATCGTGTATCTGGTCAAGGTATTCAAATAATGAGGAGCGCGCGCCATCCAGGCACCGATAAAAAAAACTCCACAGGAAAGAGCGTAGGCCGTCGGTCCGCCAATCACAATAATCAGTGGTTCCTGCCACCAAACCGCAAGGAAACTCAGCGCGGCAATCGCAGGCCAGCCCATCAAAAAGCTCAGGGCCATCAAGATCAAACCGGTAATCAGGCGAGGCGTCGGACGTTCCTTAAATTCGCTGAGGTCAGCCGGGGGATACATGAGATTTTGGATCCATGACTTTCCCTTCAAATATTCTGCAAGTTTTTCATGAATCATTAAGCTTCCCTGATAAAAACCTTTTCGTACAGACATCCGCTAACATGTGCAGACATGGACGATGACATACACGAGCCTTTTTCTTTCTGCAACAGCTTTTCTGGCAAAGAAATGGTCGAGCCATTTCTTGACAGAGTTCTGCACAAATTATAAAGGGAATTTGTAATAAAAAAACACCTTGGTTTGAGGAAAAATTGCAAAAGGCAACCAACGTCTGGGATTTTTTTGATCGTTTTTACTGCATTTCGCTGCGGGGAAGGGAGGATCGTCGCCAATCGGCCTTCCGCGAATTTTCAAAAGTGGGGCTGGTGGACCGGGTGGAGTTCATCATTGTGGATCGCATTTCCAACGATTTTGAACGGGAAGTTTATGAATCGCACATGCTTTGCCTGCAAAAGGGATTGGAAGCCGGCGCAAACAATATTGTTATTTTTGAAGATGATGTTGAGTTCGATCGCTTCAACCCGGAGCGCCTGAAAAAGTGCACGCAATTTTTAAAACAACATCCCGCATGGAAAGTTTTTCTTCTGGGAGCTTTAATTCGTTCCAGCGCTAAAACAACCGAGTCTTGTGTTCAGAAAGTTCGTTATCAAAGTCTGACCCATGCCTATGCGGTGAATCGCCATTACGCGCAAACGCTGGCCTTTGTTCCATGGAGCGGAATTGTCAACGATACCCTTTTTCGACCGTTAAAGGAAGATGTTTACGCCATTTATCCCATGTGCGCGTTTCAAAAAAACTTCACATCGGACAATTATAAATATCCCGGACTTGTTTTTTTTCGTAATATATTAGGTGGGCTAAAAAGTATTCAAAAAGCGATTGAATTTTACCAGCGTCACAAAATTGCGATCATTACCGCGCATATCATCATTATTTTATTACTATTGATGACAGCATTATTTTTTCTCTGATCAACATCTACTGACCGGATTTCCCCTGCTTATATTTCAGCTTCCATGAAATGTAATCCTTCAGTTTGCGAATAGCGTCGCCTGGTGTATTGACAAATTCCATCCCCGCTTCATATGCTTCATCTTCATAAACAATTTTGATCCACTTTATCTTGCCCATGACGGTTATCATCTGACGCACAGTTTTTAAGTTCATTTCCATCATTACCAGAGTATCCACCGGCAAATAAAAATTCGCCTGCACCTTGGCTCCGGATATTGAAATATCTTTGCTGAAATTATGAATTACTTTCCCGGAAGGAACATTCTCGCCTCCGGAGACGACTGTTATGGTAACTTCGTTCTCTTCCTGAAGTCTCGGCGTTCTTCTTCTTTCCACCATAACGATCCATTCCTCCTGAATTTACCCCATGCCATCCGTTTGCCAATCTTTTATTTCCAGCGTTCCATTCTTTGTGTGAATCATTAGAACATACTGCAAAAAACAATTTTTTAGTTTAACGATTTTCGATTGTGAGTTATTCATATAAGCATTTTAAAATTCTCTAGTCAATTCAATAATGGATTCCATCTGGTCAAATTTGAGACATCCTCACTATTGACAATCATGTAATATTTCATATATTATAAGCACATCAAGAACATGTATGAATACGAATAGTCACACGTCCGGCTCCTGTTGATAATGTGTTTTTCGATCATGAATCAGCTTATTCCTGGAAAATTCTACGATGCCGATTGCAACCTTCGAGGTGTTAACTAACAAAACAAATGGTTTTTCACAGATCAGAAGGAGAAAAGGCTATGGGAAAACTTAATTTGACACCTGAAGAGGAAGTCAAGGTCCAGGAGATTCTGGAAAGATACCTTCCGGAACTGGAACACGAAACCGTGCATACAGACAGCAAGGAACTCCGCAAGTTTTTTATGGAACGCAAAGCCTTTATGCAGGAGTTACTGCGACGCCTGAAGAGCTGACCGAATCGCCTTGCTGACAACCCTATCATCCTTAACAGAAGTTATGTAGATTCCCTGACATAATTTCTATGAAGAGGTTGGTTTGTCCTTTAACCACCCGATATGTATTTATCGCCCTGTCCATTGTTCAATTGTACATCAACATTTCATAGTAGATTTCTAATTTCAATTATGATAGTAAAATATAAAGTAATTTCATTACGATAATTAAAAATTGTGGATGTGATTTTAAGATGAGTACTAATGCAGAATTAAAACTTTACAAGACCTTGGCAGATGCAGGTGATGCGTCTGCGCAAAACCGACTGGGTTTGATGTATCAAAATGGCGATGGAGTACCCCAGGATGATGCTGAAGCCGTCAAATGGTTTCTCAAGGCCGCCGAACAGGGACACGCCGATGCTCAGTTCAATATTGGAAGCCGGTACCATCATGGCAAAGGGGTGCCAAAGAACGACACCGAGGCTGTAACGTGGTTCCTCAAAGCAGCGGAACAGGGAAACGCCAATGCCCAAAATAATTTAGGATTGTTGTACCAGGATGGGAAAGGGGTTCCGCAAGACGATGCCGAAGCTGTCAAATGGTACTTGAAAGCGGCGGAACAGGGAAATACAAACGCTCAAAATAATCTAGCATCGCGATACCGGGATGGGAAAGGGGTTCCGCAGGATTATGATGAAGCCGTCAAATGGTATCGCAAGGCGGCAGAAAACAACAATACGGATGCCCAGAACAATCTGGGCCTGATGTACTTGAATGGCAGCGGGGTTGAACAAGACTATGATGTAGCCATCAAATGGTTTCTCAAAGCGGCCGAACAGGGAAATCTTGACGCTCAATACAATCTTGGCTGCATTTATCAGGATGGCAAAGGCGTATCTATACACTATGCCACAGCCATCAAATGGTTCGTCAAAGCGGCTGAACAGGGCCATGCTCATGCCCAGTACAGTCTGGGGCTGATGTACAGCAGCGGACTGCAGGACTATGCCGAGGCCGCAAGATGGTTTTTAAAGGCGGCTGAACAGGGCATAGCCGATGCGCAGTACAACTTTGGTGTGATTCTGGAAGAAGGGAGAGGTGTTAAAAAAGATCCTGCTTCGGCGGAGGTGTGGTATGGAGAAGCCGCTGAGCAGGGACACGAAGAGGCTAAAAAGAGGCTGGAAAAACTTCAGAATAATTAACGTTATTCGTTGATAAAAGAAAATTTTTTTGTGACACGCACCCGCATTTTAGTATTCTTCACAGCTTTAATGCTTACTAAATTCATCCGGAAGAATCAATCGTTACCTCAGAATCATAACCGGATATCAGTCCCAGAAACACCCAGAAAATATAGGCGACTGACGCGACGCTGATATTAAAAAAGGCCTGCGTCAGGTATCCCAGGACCGCTGCGACAAAAGGGATATATGCAGGGCTGTGTCTCATTTTAACGAGACTGCTTTTCAGTACGAACATAATAAAAATCAAATATATCATTAATGAAGGAATGCCCGTTGTTACGGCAATGTTCAAGTATTCATTATGGGCTTTATCGGGAGGCCGGGTTACCTTACCGAACCCCAATCTCTGAGACACAGATTCATTACCGAATTTCTCACCAAAAGGCTCCAAGAGATTTTCTATCCCATACCCTGTCCATGGTCTTTCTTTGATAAGTTCGATGACCTTCGCCCAGATATAAAACCGGGCAAGTCCCGATTCCGTTGCGCCACTGCTGTTGATTGCCTCCTCGTTCACTTTTTGATCACTTTTGATCGCTTCCCGGGCATCTTTTGAAATGGAATGAAATCTGCTCATAAAAATGCTGCCTGTCGATATATTAAAAATGAAGATAGCCACAACGGTCACAAGAAGTGCAATGGATATTCTTTGGATATCCTGTCTAAAATTTTTATATAAATAAATATATATGATGCCATAGAAGACCATGGCAGCGCCGATGCCAACCCACGCGCTTCTGGTGAGCGTGCAAATGAGCGCATAAATGAGCAAACCGTAACAAATACCGGATATGAAGTGCTTATTCTTTACAAAATCTTGAAGAATCACAGGAATGACCAGCACCAGATAGCTGCCGAAGAAATTCGGATTGCCGAATGTGGCAAAAGCGGTTTTCCAGCCACCCCGGATAAAGTCTCTGGGAAAAGGATCGAAGCCATAAAACTGCGCAATCCCGTATATGGATAATATCGTCGCAGAAATGGTTATACCCATTAACAATTTCCTGTCGGGTACGGCCATGGTCCGGCCCGCTAAAAATAAAAGAAAGTAGCTCAGAAAAGTAATGAAACCTTCAGCTCTGTATTTCCTCCCCATAATAGCCATTCTGATATCGTGAGCAAAAAAAAGGGATATGATTAAAAGCAAAACGTAAAAAAGAAGAAAGCGGTTGATAAGATCAAACTTGATTAAAGAACGTATGTTTTTGCCGCTAAGAATCAGGGTAAAGAGAAACATTGCAGTAAGAAAAACAAGTCCATAAACCTTGGGCGCATAAAAAAAATCACCGGTTTTTCCAACAGGGAAAAATATAAAGGGAACCAAGGCAACGGCTGCTAAAACCAGGTATTCTATTCTTTGTTTTGCTGTTGTGAGATCCACTTAATTATTCCGTTTTTCCCTAAAATATTTTTTTGCCTTATTATAAACAAATCAATGCTTCGGCAAATCATTTTTATCGAGCCGAAATTTGCGGGGATGAAAATGAAGATCGCGTCTTGCCTCGCTATGATCAAAAACCATATCCTGATTCATTCTTTCCGCCATGGCAAAAGACCAGTGACGAAATCGCGGGAAAACCCGAAGGATGATAATAGCCGCACGAAAAAACCACAGGGGAAATTGAACCAATCGGGGTGTTTTGCCCAGCGCTGAAAAAATGCGACAAACCATTTCCCGATAAGGCAACACCTCTCCTCCGGAAATATGATAAAAGCGATTTTGAGCTGCACGCGTCTTCAAAGCTTGCACACAGGCAAACGCAACATCGTTGGCATACAGGGGCTGGCGAAGTCCGCGGGCATCACCGAAAACACAAAAGAAAGAAAATCGACGGATGAAAGCTGCTATCACGCTTATGTTTCCATCACGCCCCAGCCCATAAATCATTGTTGAACTCAGGATGGTAAAACTTATTTTTTCTTTTTCAGCCCAAACGGTTAAACCTTCTTCCGCCGTCTTCAGACGCTCCGCCAGCTTTTTTTCAGCCGGATCCTCAGAAGTGCTTTTGGTAAATTTGCTGGTTGAGGAAACCGTCACGATATGGTTGGCTCCACAAGCCAAAAGCATCGGAAAGTATTGCGGCAAGACCCAGACAGGCGCCAGATTAATCCAGTACGATATTTTGTTTTCTGCCGGAGAAATATTGTTGATGTCCGATGTAGAGGATTTTATCAGGCACTTCCAGATAATGGAATCATCTTCCAATGTCTGTTGAATTTCTCGCTCCTGACGCGAAAAAGCCATGACATGGTATCCCTCTTGAACCAACAAGGGTAAAAGAAATTCGCCCACAATGCTCGTTGCGCCGATGACGCCAACGCATCCTTTAGAAGCAGTCATTTGTTTATCTTTTCATTAAATTTCTTGCACACTGGAAAACAGCCACAGCGCCGAATCTCAACCACACACCTATTCCAACAATCCACAACAACACACCCGGATACTGATGGCGGAAAAACTTCTTATAGAAACGCATCATTCCCTTGTGTTTGTGCCATTCCACAAACACAGGCCTTGATTGGCTGCAAGTGCCCTGATGGTGAATCACGCGGGCATCAGGCACAAACACAATCTTCCAACCCCTTTGACGAAAACGCATGCACCAGTCCAGATCTTCGCAGTGCATAAAATAATCTTCATCCAGGGGGCCGACATCGGATAAAGCTTTACGCCGGACGAGCATGCAGGAACCGGAAATGGCTTCCACCTCTTCCGGACCAGCCGGCACAGGCTGTTGATGCAATGAAAAATCAGAAAAAAGACGCGGATATCTTTGTCCGAGTTTCGACAAACCGAATGCGCGAACAAAAGAACGCCAGGGCGTCGGCACGGCGCGTCTCCCACCGGCCTGTTCCGTTCCATCCGGATTGAGAAGCAGCGGCCCCGCCATCCCTGTTTTTGGCGATGACTTCATAAACGCCAACAACGTCTCCAGAGCCTTACTCTCCATCAAACAATCCGGATTCAGAAAAAGCAAATATTCGCCATTGCCGGCAGCTTCAACTCCGATATTACAGGCCTTGGCAAAACCGAAATTCTCTTTATTACGAATGCATATCAGACGAGGTTGCGAAACGGCCAACCGCTCCATTGCATCCATGCTGCCATCTGTTGAATGATTATCCACGATAATCACTTTAGACACAGCCTCCGAACACAAAACGGCTTGTACAGCCTGTCTCAATAAAGGACCTGCGTTGTAATTAACAATGATAACCGTCACCTTCTCCATTGAAAATCATCTCCACAGGAATTGTCCAACCTTGGGAACAATGCTTTTATTCAAGATGTGCCAGATTTCCATGGCGGAAGCCTGACAATTTCTTTGAATTACACCACGCTTTTTCCACATGCTGGGAATACCGTAAAGAGCATCCCTTTTGGCCTTCAATATGACTTTACCCTGACCCCGTACAGCAAACCAGACGATGGTTATGAGATTAAGTGCAATATGCGCGGGAAGTAAAAGCCAAAACAGCGCACCCGGCATATTCTTCACATATGTCCAAACCAAATTACGGTGGCCATAATATACGGCAAAATCACTGCGCCGCCCTCCCGCGGTCGCCGATCCGACATGATAGGCCACAGCCTCCGGCACCAGAAGACAACGATGACCGGCAAGACGCAGACGGAATCCCAAATCAACATCTTCTAAATAGCAAAAGAAGTCTTCATCAAAGCCATTCATCAATTCAAAGGCATCACGCCGATATAGCGCGGCCGCCGCGCAGGGAGAAAATATTTCTCTGGATTCAATAGAGGCCCTGGATACCGGTTGACCATGTCCTGTCCGCCAGGCCAGACCGCTTATATGCATCGTATCGCCATCGCCATCGAGTTTTTCTTGATTTTCATCCTGTACAAGACGTGATGCAAAAAAGGAATATTCAGGATGAATCCGTGCCGCTTTTAACATTTTACTTAGCCACTCCGGCTCCAGAAACGCATCCGGATTCACCAGCGCTATCCAATCATATCCTTTTGTTTTTTGTAACAGCAGATTGTTCCCGGCCGCAAAACCAATATTATTTTCGCTTTTGAAAAAAAATACGGAAGGAAATCTGAGGGAGTAATCTTCCGGTATTGGATCCTTACTGCCATTATCCAAAACAAATATATCGGACGCAATGAATTGCTGACCGACAACGCATTCCAGACAACGGGCAAGCACGGCATTTGAGTTATAGTTTACAATAAAAATTGCAACTTTATTTTGCATGAGAACAAATCTGACCTACTTCAAGAAATATCCTTTAGATAAAAGCATAGACATCCTCACCGGGATCGAGATAGCGGCCATATTCCTCCAACCAGTTTGGATGATGTTTTCCGGCGCATAGATATACTAAAAGTTGCCCCACGTGGCATCTGGGATGCCGGTTCTGCTGGCGACGCGTAACATCCCTGCTTTCCAGCTTCTGCAATATCTTTTTGCTCAATGAAAAACCATAAATGCTTTCAATCGGACGCGCCCCACAACAATGTCGCTCCGTTTTTCAAGTGAGCGCTTAGCTTCATTGAAGCACGGTATTTGGACGATTAATTTCAATGCTTTAGTCCGCTTTTTGTCTAAATGATTTTCATTTAAATCTCTAACGATACGCATTCAGTTGCGACTGTAAATATTTTACAGAAATCTCTTCGAGTGGTAGAGGAGCAAGATAATATCTTTCAATGAGCAGCTTTGATGTGCTAAAAATTGTAAATAACCCTAAAAAGATAACCAGACATAGCGCTATTTTCCGAAAGATGCCCTCGTATAATTTCAATGAACCTGAAACGGCATAAGCGACCATAATCATTGGAATTAAAAAATATCGGCCTTGAACACCTTGGATCAGACTGGCAGGATGCTGATTATCTTTGATCAATATTGCAAAAAATATCAAAAGAATAGAAATAAGCGCACTGAAAACAAGGAGAGACCGCGAAAACCAATCCTTCTTAAAGTTTTTAGCCGAAACGGATAGCAAACCAATCAAGATAATGCATATGAAAAAAACCTTATATTCTTTTGGGCTGAATGGCGTATCCAGCCATCCGAGGTATCCAAGGAAAGATGCGCCATAGAAGTTCACAAGGTCGGCCCGCGAAAGTGTCGCCCACAGAACATGGAAGAATTGAAGGGGATGTTGAAGGTAAAATACAGCGGCATCCGATGTTGAATGTCCTGCAACAAATCTGGAGTCAACGGTTGTATGCATTGTAAATCCAAGCCACGGAATAATAAAAAACGCTGCCGCAGCAAAAACACAAAACGACTTCTTGTCCCCGGTGTAGAAACAAGCCGCAAAAACAAGTATTAATAATGGCAGCAAAAAAGGTCTGCTCGTCGCTACCAGAGCAACGGAAAATGTCAGTATATAAAACAACCAGGGGCTTGTATTTTGTTTTTCAGTTGTCATTCGTAAAAACGTCGCAATGGCAAGAATTCCCAGGGCAACTGAAATGCCGTCCTGGCTGGCAGATGACATTTGAAAGACACTCATCGGTATCATAAGCAGGGCGATGGTTAGGGGGTTCACGGGGTATATGTTAAAGGCGATGATCAAAATTATTGCGACGAACACAAGAGCCATGAATCTGGCCAATCGATACGATGTATCGACCGACAGTTTTAATTTTTCACCTAACGTAAGCCCCACGGCTTGAGGCGTGTATATAACCGGGAAATAATAGCTGATTCCCGGCAATGCACGGAATGCTTTAGTACCTTTCCATGTTATGCGGTTTGCAGCATATATTTCGTCAGCGGATAATTTTCTATCCCGTTTGCGTGGAAGAACTTCATAGGCGGACATGTAGGCCATAAGCCCGGTGTCTATCATGCCGCCGGTATCCTTACCTTTGGGGGCATCCAGAACAATCGTTCCCTTGCTGAATAAATAAGCGCGACTAATATGATCAAACTCATCCGGAGATTGAAAGGGAGGGATGATTGCTGAAAAAAAAGAGCCGGCAGCAAGAATAAATAATATCATCCACAAACTTGTTTTGTTTGATGCATTCAAGGAGATTTGTTTCTCAAAATCCATAAATAAACCCGGTCTCTTTTATCTTATTTTGTTTTGATCCCGGTTTTGATTAACGACGTTTTTCCACAATGGTTCTTCTTATTTTACGAAGCCATTGTCCCGTTGCCGTAGAAGGGGGGAAGAAGAAGTTGAGCGCTTTCTTATAAGTAATTTTCTGTGCAATCTGATCTTTGTAACTTTTCGTAACAAACGGTCCGTATTTTTTCCTGACCCACTTATAATAACAGGGGCCCTCGGTAACAACAAATGGGTTAGGGAAAAGATCATACAGCTCTCTTTTCACGTGCAATATCTTACGTTCAGCTTTTGAAATTAACTTGCCATTCGAATAATACTTGTATTTATAGGGAATTTTTTCTACAAGCTTCTGCCCGTTCTCTATTAACTGTTTCTCGTATATGGCGGATAGAATCGTTGCCTCTCGATTCTTATCGTTATAATTTAAAGCTCTTTGCATCTCGTTATGATGCCCTCCTGTATCAAAACCGGAAAAATGAAAAAATCTCAATGGCTTTCCGTTTACCGTGTACGAGCCATCTTCTTTCCGTTTGATGTGCCTTCGGGTCATGTTCCATGTGCAAACATTATATCCCGGATCTTTTAATATATGATATCCGTCAAAATAAGCCGGGACAAGATCAATCCATTTTTGATCCGTAAACATACCAAGAAGCCCATCCGGCTCAAGAATATTTAATAATTCATAATCATCATCAAAACAATAAAGCATCAGGCGCTTATGCCACCACTTTAAAAACTTCAGTCCGGTTTCGTCAGCCTTTACGCCAAAAAAACCCAAATTGTAAGTGCCGCGTTTGAGAAACAAGATCTCGTTGGATACGACGTAGGAATCATCGTCTTCAAAATCAAGTTGATGGGGCGTAAAGATCATACTGTACTGATCAAGCAGCAGATCGATTTCTTGCATTTCCGAAAAAACCATAATGTCCGGATCCAGGTACACAACCTTTTTGGCATTGTATTTTTGGATCAACGTGAGGGCAAGGGCGGGCTTAACGGCTGTGCATACTTCGGTGATGGTATGCTTGAAGAAAAATAATTCTTTCTGCGTAATCAATTGAAGTTCATGTGTCAGTAAAATCCCGTCAAAGGGCTCGAGGGCCGGATTAAAGCCGGAGGGTAGATCACCGGTCAATCCCACGTAAAACTTGCTGTGCGGATTGTACTTCTTCAAAGTTTTGCACAATACCCTGGCTTTGGCGAGATAGTTTTCTGTGATGCTTGTAAAATAATGGATCATAATGCATGCCACCTGCGTATTGTATATAGCCTGTTTGATGAATAATGTTTTCTGTCTAGAAGACTATTCCCGCGTTATGATACGGGTCTCCCTGCTCAAAATACAATTTCCATTTGTTTCTAAAGAACAGGCTTTCGGATTGTAATCTGGCCGATTTTTCCCGCGTCGTATCAAGACCCCTCGATGCGCTTTCATAATGATAAAGCTCCGCATAGGGTGTCCAGACATTGATTTTTCCTATTTCCCGCAACTTCAGACAAAAATCAACATCATTCAAGCCAATTTTGAAGTTTATCTCATCCATGCCGCCAACTTCAAGGTACAGACGCTTCTTCACCATCAAACAGGCACCGGTCACTGCACAATAATTTTGCGGCATGGTCAACCTGTGCATATAACCGGTATGTCTTCGGTCATTCCCGTGATGATAATGAGAGGCGATATCTTGCGTAAAGCCTATTACCAGACCGGCATGTTGTATCCGGTTATCGGCATAATAAAGTTTGGCGCCCACTGCGCCTACGTCTTCACGTTGAGAAAATGCCAGCATTTCTTCGATCCAATTCGGAGTAATCACTTCCGTATCATTATTGAGTAACAGGACATGCTCCCCTTCCGCACACTGAACCGCATAATTATTGATGGCGGAAAAGTTGAATTCTTTTGCTGTGATTTTGATGATCTTAATCTCTTTTACATTCTTTAATTCATCGTAATATGCGAAAATATCATCCGTTTCGCTGTTGTTTTCAACGATAATAACCTCATAATGACGATAGGTCGATCGTGTCATGATGGAGTCGATACATTTTTTTAGATCCTGCTTATGGTCCTTATTGGGAATAATAATGGAAACGAGCGGAGTTCCCTTGATTTTGTAATGAATTCTGTATGAGTATGTTGCCCTCATAAATTCAACATCACCTTCATAGCCGATCCGCTTGATATGTTCCTCTATCGCTTTCCTTCCGGCTTCATACGCATACATTTTACTTTCGGGATTCAAGGCAACAGATCCCTGACCGGCCCGGCTGAAATAAAGCACTTTCGGAATATTTAAAATCTTTCGTGCTTTCTCGATGACTCTTAATTCAAATTCATAATCCTGGCTGCCATCATACCCTGGTTTGAGGAATCCGACTTCGTCGATGATGAATCGAGAAAACGCGGTAAGATGACTTGCATAGTTACAGGAACGGAGCAAATCCGGGCTGAAGCCGGGAAGGCAATGGTATGCAAGAATCTCTTTTGTTTCATCCGCAAAAACTGCCTTATCCGAATATATAAAATCAACTTCGATATTTTTATTAATGCAAAGAACCACTTCCATCAGAGCATCTCTGCTCAAGCAATCATCATGGTCTAACAGGATGATGTAATCACCGTGGGCCAGTGCATAGGCTGCGATGGAATTGCCGGCGATCCCTTTGTTTTCTTCCAGAAATACAACCTTAATCCTTTTATCCAGTTTCTGCCATTGCGACAGGCAATCTATCGTTTCCTTTCCACTGCCGCCATCAGCAATGCACAATTCCCAGTATGGATAGATTTGATTGCGAACTGTTTCGATAGTTTCAGTCAACCATTCCGGTTTAGTGTTATACGTGGGCATCACCACCGAGATCAAAGGCTTATGATCAAAATGATCAATGAAAGCTTTCATTTGAGCAAGTGATTCATCTGTGGGCGCGTCCTTCCAAGGAACCTGCTCAGCCCTTCCGTCTCGATGATACGCAGAGGCAGCAACCATTCTGAAACCACGCTTGATACCTGGAATGCCTTCGCGACGGTATAGACGTATCGCTTTCCTAATCGTGCTGTTCAAACCACCCCCGCGCTGAATAGCTGGCTTGGTAAGTTCCGCGACACGACGGAACCGTTTCACCTGATGCCCAATAAAGCGTAACGGCATTGTAATTCGCCAACTGGTTGAGTTATAAAGAGCTGCAATCTGCTCTTCCAGCATGGCAATTTCGTTTTTGAGGCGTGAAGTCGATCCGGTATATTTTTCAATAAATACCTGCTGAGGAATTCTGCTGTAATAATTTAGAATCACCTGTTTATATGCTTCATGGGCAGACTCTCTATTGGTTATTCGTGACGATTCTGTATTGTCATCATAATCTAATAATACTTTTTGTATAAATTTGGGCGGATATCGCTCTGTGTATTTTATAATCAAATCCCAATCTATTAAACGCTTAAGATTAACGTCAAAACCGCCAAGTTCTTTGTAAAGTCTGCATGAATGAACCAGGGCGCCCAAATCAATATAATTAAATTGTAAGAGCTCATCAAAGTCAAATGGACGACCAATGATTGTTTGTGATTGCAGGAGCCTTGCTTGAGCATAATGAATTTCAAAGGCTGAATTTTTGATACTATTTGCGAAGGTTTCTAAAAAATCATTATGCATGTGGTTATCTGTGTCGAGATATCCTATCCAGCTGTATTGCGCCTCGCTGATGCCTATATTTCTTGCACAAGCCGTACCCTTGTTCGTCGGTAACTTTATATACTTTATTTTTTTATTGATTATTTCCTGTGCATACATTTCCTGTAAAAATTGATCGGTACCGTCTGTTGAGCCGTCATCAATGATTATGAGTTCGAATCGCTGATACGTTTGCATTAATAGGGAGTCAATGGCATTTTTAATACAGTATTTGCGATTATAGGTGGGCATGATGATCGAGAAAGAGATATTCTCATTCAATGGTTTGCACGATTCTGAAAAATTAGCACCGGTTATAAAACCATCGATCCCCGGATGTAAAAAATTCAAATAGGACATCATGACCGAATGACGTCTCTCTTTAAGATTGAATTCAAAGTCGGCACTGGCAAAATCATGATAAATAACAACACCTGATGAATATAGTATCGTTTTACGGTTATGAGCTTTTTCTATTCTATAACTTAAATCAATGCCTTCATGACCAAATAATAATGGATTCATGCCATTGAGTTTCAAGTATTCATTCTTTTTGAATGCAGAATTACCTTCCGTATTGATGTATGCGATCAATAAATCATTGTTCCCTAAATCATAATGATTTGCGTTTTTGTGATGAGATGAAGTGGATTTTGGCAGTATCTTACCGCGTAATCCAATCACGTTGTAATTTTTGAAGGATTCGATAATCGATGGGACATAATCTTTCCCGGCAATGGCATCATCATCAAGAAAAGATATAATTTCCCCTTTGGCAAAATGGGCTCCTATATTGCGGCCTTCCGATGGTCCAAAATTGTGCGGGGAGGAAATATAGAGCAGTCTGAATCCCAGTAATTTTTCGACAACCTTCTCGTTGCCGCCATTGTCAACTACGATGATATCGTAGTAGCCGTCATTGTTATTGATCAATGATTCCACACAATCAAGGAGATTATCTCCTGTTTGATATCCTACAATGATGACCGATAATTTCGGATCTTTTAAAAATCGTTTATCGTACCTCGGAAACGACTCATATTTTATCATGGATTTATATTGCAGGATGTTCTCTTCAGCTTTCTGAAAATTATTGTCGTAAAGATTCCTGGCTGCTGAATCAAAATAATCTATGGCCTGTTGATTGTCTGCTCTTGATTTTTTTTTTTCAGATTCTATTTGATCTAATAGTGACTGACTTACCAGAATGGCCAAATCTTTTTTTCTGGGAAATGCTTTTTCAAGATCATCACAAATTCTTTCCACATCATTTTTTCTTATGAGATAATTTAATATAAATTGATCTATGTCTTGGTCAGATATTGTTCTTTGTCTAAGATCTACTGGTTCCAATCCCTCAATATCAAAGGCAGAGTAGTAATCATGGAATTTGTAATTACCACCGATAATTTCGTCCGAGAATTTAACCCACCTGTTTGGAACACCATAGCTATCAGCAGCAATAAGTCCATGCATTGCTGAAGATAAAATCATTCTGCATTCGCCAATCTCTCTGCAGATCTTTGGGGGATCGTCCTGCACGTCGATTATTTTAAAGTTCTTATTCTTTAGTTTGATTTTATGAATCAGATCGCTGTTTTTATCCACGTAATGAGGAATGATTCCAACATCATATTTTTTTACATTATTCACGGGAATAGCTCTGGATACAAGAAGGCCGGGATCACCGAGAGCAATTCCTTCCAAGGCATGTCCTAAAATATTTTCACATCGTTCTTTGGAAAACTTTCCTCTCAAAGCATGAATATTAACTTTTTTTATAAAAAATTCTTTTTCATAATTTTTTTCCTGAATAAATCCCGTTCCCCAGACATCCATATATTGATCATAAGAAGACGAAAACGGTTTGGCATCCGTCACCAAGCCCGTAGACGGGCTCAACAAACTGCCAATGGCTAAAAGATTCGCTTCATCAACGCTTGTACAACAGTAATCAACCCCCAAATAGCCCAGAATAGCTCTGTTTAATTCATCTCCAAAATTTCGACATCTGTTAAAATAATATAACTTGAATTCATGCATGCTGCTTTGATCAATTGGACAAATAATTTCATGGGGTCTTCATGTGTTTTTTTAGTTTAATCATTTCTTTGAAGCTTTTTAATCTTTGACCAATCATACGAAGAGGCCTGGTAATGCGCCAACTGGTAGAGTTATAAAGTGCCGCAATCTGGTTGTCCCGCTCTGTCAATGATATTTCTGCGTTATATAAAAGCTTTTCTATTTTCTTGTTTTCCTCATTTTTCTCATCTTCAGCAATACAGGAATATCTAATTTGCAATTCTCGTTCTCTTCCAGTCAAAGTTTGATATCTTGCATCATCCTTAAATAAAATACCCAAACCATAAGAATGATGAAACTCTATGGTCTTGTATTCCCTTTTTAGATCTTCCCACAATTTATAAACACCAAAATCGTCTCTGCTAATAAATATATCATGTAACATAATAATGCCGTCATTTTTGACTTTGGGAAACCATTTCTCAAAATCATTCTTTACGGCTGTATATGTGTGTAACCCATCGATATGCAATAAATCTATTGTATTATTTTCAAATTGACCAATCGCTTCATCAAATGTTTTTCGTAAAAACTTTATTTTCAAGCTATCATAATATTTTTCTTTTATCCCTCTCACTTCGTTAAAAACGTTATCATTGTAAAATCCTGCGTGTTCGTCTCCTCGCCACGTATCTATAGCATACAGGCTTGCATCATAATACGCATCTTTTACTGCCTGACAGAATGAAAAAAAAGATGTTCCTTTGTGAGTACCCAACTCAACAATAGTTTGCGGTTTAATATTACGAATCAAATCATATGCAAAATTCTTATGTCCTGCCCAAGGCCAATTAAAGTCCATGAACATGTCTTCATACTCAAATTTGCGATTGAAAAATCTCCACCTACTCTTTTTATCCTCATGACCTAAAATGAAGCTATGGAAGTCAATCTCCTCTATAAATCCCTCGAGAATTAGTTGAGCAACTTCGTCCTCATGAAGAATCAGATTTTTGTACTCTTCATCCAAAAACCCTTCTTTATATCGATCATACCAACGTCTGAGATGGAACCCCATGCCTTTATCAAGCAATTTGTTTTTTTCATATGCACTTCCACTTCTAATGACCTTTTTAATAAATTGTTCTTTGCTGCGTATAGGGTAATGATAAATCAATATATCATGAGCTTTATCTATCGTTATTGTTTCATCCATATTTGCTACGCTATGATTCCCCTGTGTAACAAGTAGTAATTTTTTCATAACTGTAAACATAACCTTGGGGGGATACTTAAAATAAAACAGATTTTTCTGTTTTGTTTCTTCTTCATAATCTTTAGGAATAATTGGATTGAATACCGCAAATTTTGTATCTTCCGGAAATGCTTCATCCCCTCTTTTATCCTGCAAAAGAACATTGACAACATCAACAACCAATATATCTTCCTTTCTTTTCAAAATTTCGTCTTTGAGATTTCCCGATCTGGGATACCAGAACTCATCGGCATCACAATGAAAAATAATATCTGCGTCATATTGATCGTGTGCAATTTGTGCCATGCGATTATTCCACTGTGCCTGATTGTGATTGTGAGTCGGTTCATCGATAAGATGTAGAACACCTCTTTCTTCGTATTCTCGGAGAATATCCCTTGTTGAGTCAGTGGAGCCGTTATCCGTGGCAATAATAAAATCAACACCCTTACTAAGATGGAAATCAATATTGTAGCGCACAATATCTTCTTCATCGCGCACCAGCAATGTCATGATAAGCTTGGTTTTGATATTATTTATACTGTCCATTCTTTTATCTCTTTACGGGATCTTGTCCATGGATGTCCAAAAGTTCTCTTTTCTACATAGCAGTATCTGCATAATGGAATTGGTTTGCTTAAAAATTCAAAAATTTCCTGTGCGCTTTGTGCCTGATGGATATCGATTGAATTGCTGTCGGACGTCGGCAAGTCCCTATTAAAGAACTTATTAAAGTGGACAATATTGGGGGCAATAGTACAGGTATAAAGCCTTCCCCCCTTCAGAAATATGGTATGATTGGCATGAAAGCACTTCACGAAGTTCCTTGGAATATCCTGCTCGCCATTCAAATCAAGCGGTATATGGTAAGAAGTCTTTTGCACTTCGCCTGTATTGTCACGAAAAGTTAAAAGCACATCGTGGCGACCTGCAACTTCTTTCATTTTATCAAAATCAAGGTTAATGGGATATTTAGTAACTTCTATGATAATATTATTTTCTCGGCATGATTTCCAAAAATCCTCTTTTTGTTTTAACAGCAAAACGCCATTCGTCACAATACGAATTCTCGATTTCTGGAAATATTTTCTGGCGATAGATAAGCAATCTTTAACTTGCGGATGTAATAGCGGCTCTCCCCCCATTAGCCCTATTCTTTCAACTTCGCCCTGCATCAGATAGGACATTCTGGCAAAATCATTTTCGAATACGTCCATCTTTGTAAATTCCTTTTCTGCCAGGGGCGCAAAATGATCGCAGCCGCAACATCTTAAATTGCAGTGTTCGACTAATGGTACGCCAAAATATTTCATTGCTTTAGGTGTACATTTTGTTACTTCTTCAGGCTTTTGTAACTCATAATTGGAAGTTTTTCCCAACGCGGGAATGAATTTCTTTAAATAGTTTCTAATTCTTTTGATCATTATTTTACTTATTTTTCTTTTGAGGCAGGGTGATCATTTGACCTAACACCAAATCATATTCAGGAGGATCCCACCATAACTGACCAGAAGCAGGCGTAAAAGTAAGTTCACCGAATTTCAGAGATCCATCATTCAACAAATAAAAATCAACTCTTACTAATGCAAAATCTTTGCTAAGTGTTTTTGCTAAAAAAATCATTTCATCTAAATTATCGGGTTTATCTATTGTCTCGAATTTTGGGTAGTTACTAAATGGTTGAATGTTCCAATCTAAATCATAAACATTGCGCTTATGGTTAGTATGCCTTTCGATGTCAACTAAAATAAAATGCGGTTTTCCATTAAAACATAAAACCTTATAATCATATAAGTATCCATTATCATTTTCCAAATACTGTTCGGCAATAATTTTGGGAAATATGTCTTTATAGTGGAGCTCCAATCCGTTAACAAAAGCGAAATTAGTGTTGAGCCATTTGTTAAATTTTTCTCTTGCCGCTGCCTTATCAAATGTATTCTTGTCTTTGACAATTATGTTCCATCCGCACCCATGATTAGCTTTAAGCACAAACTTGGCAGGAAGCCTGTCAAAATCTATTTCGTCAAATTTGTCCCAAGTCCCCAGCAGCGGTATGAGATATTTTTCGCCGATTCGTTCCTTCACCCACTCCCGCGCGAGATATTTATCAGTTAATTGAGTCTTTAGCGGCGTGCTGTCATACAATTTCAGCCATTGGATTTTTTCATTAAGGGTCTGCGGGTTCTCAAGATCAAGCGTTTTCCCGGCATATTTTTTAAACCAGTTTTTTAATGCGCATAAATAGTTTTCAGGATGCAAGCCCTCGTAATATTTATAATCAATTTCTTGATGCATATGCTCAATTTCCGTTTTTAAGATATGCATTTCATCTATCAGTGAGTGATTCTGTCTTTCCAGATTGTAAATCCTTTCTAGTAAATTTTTGACAGAAGGTATTCTTTTAAGCGTATTTTTAATTAATTTCTTCAATCTGAGTTTTTTCCTTAGCAGGTTTTGGAAATATTTCTTAGCACGTTGCTTGTCATAATCTTTTGGGGGAAGATTTGTTATACTTACTAATCTACATGGCAATAACTGCCCCCCGGTCCAACCGAACAGTCCGGTTGCAAATCGTTTTAACCAGTTCCGGTGAATGTGTCGCGATAATCAGGATGCTGGATTTCTGAACAATTTCATGAAGTCGCTGCTGCGCTTTTTCCTTAAAGTCCGCGTCCCCTACCGTCAGCCATTCGTCCATCAAAAGAATTTCGGGTTGGACAAGCGTGGCGATGGAAAAGGCCAATCGCATTTGCATGCCGGTAGAATAGGTGCGCAGCGGCATGCGAATGAAATCACCAAGACCGGCAAAATCCACAATATCGCTTATTTTTGAGGACAGCCATTGCCGGTGGAAACCGAGCAGCGCGCCGCGAAGGTAAATGTTTTCAATCCCGGTTGCCTCGCCATCCATCCCGAGACTCAGATCAATCATGCTGGTAATTTTTCCCTGGACTTCTAGGAAACCTTCTATCGGCTCATAAACGCCGGAAATAACCCGCAGCAATGTGCTTTTACCCGCGCCATTGCGACCGACCACACCCACCCGGTCTCCTTCTTTGAATTCAAGGCTAATGCTTTGCAGAGCCCTCACGACCACACGGCCCTGTTCGTTGGAACCCATGCGGCCGCCGGTGGCCGCCTGCATCAGCTGGTTTTTCAGCGATCGTCCGGTGGTATTATAAATCGGAAAATCAACGCATACATTATTCATACGAATGTGTGTCATAACTCCGTCCTATAACCAGTAAGCGATGCGCGAGCGAAACCGTCCGTAAAATAAAATGGTGACACCCCACCCAACTAACGCGAGAAGAATACAGACCAGCCAGTTCACAGCGGATGGTAATGTGCCCATCAAGGGAGCGCGGACAATTTCGATTAAATGGAAAAAAGGATTGGCATCCAGCAACAGCAGGCTGGCGCGTTTCGGCAACAGATGCGGCATCCAGATGATCGGCGTCAGGTAAAAGCAAACCTGCAACAGATTGGAAACGATCTGAGGAATGTCGCGATAACGGGTACATAAAACGCCCAGCAGAAGAGCGATCCAGGATAGGTTGATCATCAAAAGCACAAGGCCCACGACAGACAAAGCAGCGGACGGACGTAAAGGCAACCAAAAGACGAGTAACACCAAAGGATAGATGACGATGTTGTGGCCAAAAATAATCAGGTTGCGCCATATCACCCGTAGAATGTGGGTAAACAGAGGCAAAGAAATTTGCTTGATGATGGCTTCAGCCACGGTGAAGCCCGTGCAGCCTTCGGTCAGTATCGTCGTGATCAGCGTCCATAAAATCAACCCGACCGTCAGAAAAGGGAGAAACTCTTTCATGGGGGTGTCAAAAAGATTGCCGAAGACCAGACCGAGCGCTCCAATTAAAACACCCATGCTGATGGTAATCCAAAACGGGCCCAGCGATGAGCGCCGGTAACGCTGGCGAATATCCTGCCAGCCCAGCACGCCGGCGAGTTCATATCTTTTGAAAGCCGCGAAGATATCCTGCCAACCGGATTTAAAAATTCTCAATAAAAATCCCTGATTACTTATACTCATCGATTATCATTTGTTAATCATTATTCTTTTCCAAACTTACCGCTATTTTTGTGCGAATGTACCAGCTTATGAAAGCAAAAACAAGAAAGCAGGTTGTGAGAAACAGCACGACCGTTCGCGCCCCATAAGCGTAAAGCATCAGAACACCGGCACCAATACCGAGCTGAATAATGCCATACAGCAGCGTTACCTTCCAGTGGGCGATTCCATGTTCATTAGCCAGAATCTGGTACAGGTGACGTCGATGCGGTTTTGTCAGATTTTCTTTATCCTGAAGACGGATGGCCATTGTAGTGAGTTCATCTGCATAAAATGGAAAAAGCAATGCGGCAAAACAGACCATCTCGAGGTAATTCCTGGCCAAAACAACAACCAGCGCGGCAAAGACAAATCCCAGCAGAATGCTGCCGACATCCCCCATGAAAACCCTGGCACGAAACATGTTCAAGGGCAGATAGCCCAGACAGGCAAGTGCAACGCAGACAGATAAAAATGAGAGGGACTGTTGGAAAGCATCTGTCTGCACTCGGGCAAGGGTATAAATACCCAGCAAGCCGAAGGCGATGATGCCACTGAGACCGGCAATGCCGTTGATGCCATCCATAAAATTATAAAAGTTCGCCGTGCCGATCAGAAAAATAAAAATCAGCGGCAGTATCAGCAGAAAAATAAACGGAGCAAAACCAAAAGTGGAAATGTCGTAATGGGCACTGAGTTTTGGCAACAGGGGAAATAGAAAAATCAAAGCGGAAATAATCTGAACAAGCAGTCGGAATTTGACCGAAATACGAAAGTAATCTCCATATAAACTGACGGCGGAAATGAGAATCGCGGCAAAGAGAAAGGTTGTCGGAATGCGCAATGTCAGCCCCGCAACAATGAAAGCCGCCAGAATGCCCACACCGCCGCCCCGGGGGGTCGGTTCTGTATGCGAACTGCGCTCCTTGGGCATGTCCAGCAGATGTTCTCTAAACGGTATGCCGGCAATCAACCAGGCGCCGGCAAAACCAAGACCGGTACAGGTCAAAAACAGCAGGAAGATCCTGTGCTGTGTTACAACGGCGACAAGTTGATTAAAAATGTTGGTCAGATCCTGAATCATTCTTTAAAAATGAGAGTCACGTTCCTTACAATGATTATGAATGTGATTTGTCACAGCTCCGCCCTTTGCTTTACATTATCCAAGGCATTGTAACTTATCGAAGAAACTATTGATTACTACTAAAATCACCTTATGGTGTCAATGGATTAGTTGCCGCGACGGGACTTTAAGATGAATGATTTTGTTTCAGTTTTTCGGAAGAAGTCGCTCAGTAGGAATGTTTGCGGACACGCAGGACCGGATCCTGACGATAATATTCTTTCAGAACCTTGTACAGATCGGGCGCGTTTTGAATCATGATCAAAGGCTGATCAAAAAACTGCTCCGTGGCCACAGCAAAGAATTCCGCTTCACTGTACGCGCCGTAGTCATTCAAAAAGGTTCTTCTACCCAGTTCGGCGTCATGCCTCAGGCGTAAATATTCGCGGGAACAAACCATCACCCAGTTGCGATATTCTTTCCTGTCTTTCAGCGGTGGCGTACCATCGGCAGCGCCATCCAGCATATCGAGTTTATGCGCGAACTCATGATAAACGACGTTATGGCCCGATTCAGGGTGACGCCCGCCATGCAACGCGGCATCCCAGATGACAATAACCGGTCCGTGTTGCATCGCCTGACCGACAATGGGATATTCATTTTCTACAGGTTCCAGAACGGTTTCAAAAAAACCCGGTTGACGCTGCGGCGGAATCACCGTGGAGGGATAGACGAGGATCGTTTCCACATTATGATAAAAATTGTGAGGCAGGCACAAAATCAGAAGACAGGCCTGAGCGGCGATGGTCACTCTGATTTCGTCCGTCAGCTCCAGTCCTCCGCATCCTTCCCAATTTTTCTCGGCAATAAAGACCTGAATCAACCGGCGTAAATGAACGCGTTCGCTATCGTCCAGCAGGCAGTAATGAGAAACATTGCGCTTGATGATATCTTCCCAGTCCTCCGGAAAGGGTTCTTGCTGAAGTTTTGCCCGACGGCGGTTAGTCAGCCAGCGAAAAATATGATCCACCTCCCACAATCAATGTTGCAATATTTCTAACATTGCGCATACACCGTGTCAAAAGAATTGTATCCGTTATCATTTATCGTTTGCGGCACTGACTTTTTTTTGTTATTTTTTTACAATGGAAATGATACTGCTCGGCAAACACGCTAAGTCCCTGGGCATCGATTTAAACCATCGGCAATTGTCCCAATTTGCGATTTATAAAAATGAACTTCTGGATTGGAATGCCAGGACAAATTTGATTTCCGAAAATTCCGCCGGGGAAATTATGACGCGTCATTTTCTGGATTCGCTCACCGCCCTTCCTTTCATCACACAGCCCCAGGCTATGATAATCGACGTCGGCTCAGGAGCCGGTTTCCCCGGTCTTCCCCTGAAAATAGCACGACAGGATCTGAAAATTTACCTGCTGGAGGCCAATCGCAAAAAGGTTTCTTTCTTAAAGCATATGATCCGTCTTTTACGGCTTGAGGCGACATATGTTCTTCATGAACGCGTTGAAAACATCCTCAAGGCGGATTTATGGAAGGAAAAATTTGAGATTCTTATTTCCCGCGCTACTTTTAAAATGGACGAACTTTTAACCCTGGGGGATTTTTTTCTTGCGCCGGCGGGTCAACTGATTGCTTGGAAAGGACCCAGCGTTGAACAGGAATTAAGTCAATGCCTGAAAACAAATCATCAGCACAAAATATCTCAATTGATTCAACACGATATAAAGGCTGATTTTCTGGCCGCGCCGCTGAAAATTATTATCGGAAAAAATTAAAAAAGACTTCTAAAAAACACTTTTTTATGCTAGGGCTATCAACAATTCTTGCAAAAGAATTCATTTTGTTGCGCTTAATAAAATAATGAATAAAATCATATGCATAGCTAACCAAAAGGGTGGGGTTGGTAAAACCACCACCGCGATAAATTTATCTGCTTCGCTGGCGGCGGCGGAAAAAAAAACTTTGCTTATCGATGGTGATTCGCAGGGCAATTCCACCAGCGGTATAGGGGCGGATAGAGATTCTTTTCAGACGGCAAATTTGTATCACGCCATGATCGGTCAGGTGCCGCTCAAAGATGTGATTGTGAAAACGGCGGTACCGAATCTGGATGTTGTTCCGGCCAGTCAGGATCTCATCGGCATTGAAGTTGAGTTTGTCGGTCTGGAAAATAAAGAACACAAACTGACAAATTTATTAAATTCTCCGGACATCAACTATGATTTCATCGTCATTGATTGCCCCCCCTCGCTGGGTATGATGACGGTCAATGCGCTGGTCGCGGCTGACTACCTGATTGTTCCTTTACAATGTGAATATTATGCCATGGAGGGATTGGGCTACCTGCTCAATACCGTTAAGCTGGTCAAGGCTCAGTTAAATCCACGCCTGACGTTAGGCGGCATCCTGTTGACGATGTTCGACCAACGTAACTTGTTATCGCATCGAGTTTCTGATGATGTTCGTCAACATTTCGGCGATAAGGTTTTTAAAACGGTCATTCCGCGCAATGTAAGGCTTTCGGAATGCCCCAGTCACGGATTGCCGATTATACTTTATGATATTAAATCACGTGGCGCGGCGGCCTACATGGAAATGGCCAGAGAAATCATTCAAGGAGGATTTTAAATGGCACAAAAGAATGTGCTGGGGAAAGGACTGGGTGCCATCTTTCCTGATCTATTGAACGAAGCCGACAAGAAAAAAAGTATTACCTGCGGCATTGAAGAATTGCGTCCCAATCGTTATCAGCCGCGTAAAATTTTCAGCGACGACAGACAGAAGGATTTGATTGCTTCTATTAAAAGCAGCGGTATCATACAGCCCATCATTGTCCGCAAGGACCTCCTGGGATATGAAATTATCGCCGGTGAACGCCGCTGGAGGGCGGCACAAGCCGCGGGGCTGAAAGATGTCCCCATTATTATTCGTGAAGCAAACGACAGGGAAGCCGCCGAGCTTTCTCTGATTGAAAATATTCAACGGGAGGAACTTAATCCCATCGAAGAGGCGGACGCTTATGTGACGCTGATGGAAAAATTCGAACTTTCTCAGGAAGACATATCACAACGTGTCGGCAAGGACCGTTCCACCATTGCCAATACCATTCGTCTTTTGAAGTTGCCGGAACAGATTAAACAAGCTTTAATGGAAAAAATCATCTCCGCCGGACATGCCCGCTGCCTGCTGGCGTTGAATTCCACAGAAGAACAAATCGCGGCTTTGCATAACATCATCAAAAAGGATTTAAATGTCCGGGAAACAGAAAAACTAATTAAAAAATCGAAAAAAGATCCTGCGGAAACAAAACATGTTGTTACGAAAGACCGTTTCCTCAGTGATCTGGAAAAGGCCCTTTCTACAAAACTCATGGCCCGGGTGCAAATTAACGGCTCTGACAAAAAGGGCTTGATAGAAATCAAATATACATCTATGGATGAGCTCAACCGGCTTTCCGGTTATATTCTGGATGAATTGGAATAAATGAAATATTTCAGTCTATCAACACCTGTGGACAGGCCTGTTGATAAAGGTTTTGAAGATGGATGCGTTTTGGGATAAAACCAGTAAAATTATTCAGGAAAAGATCAGTAAGCAAAATTTTGATACATGGATAAAACCCATCAAAATCGTGGCGATGGAAGACCAGTGTGTCCAGTTGGCCGTACCCAATAAATTTTTTAAGGATTGGCTTTTAGATAACTACTGCTCGACGATTAAACAATCGCTGAAAGATGCGTCAGGGCTGGACGTCGATATTGATTTTGTTCTTTCTAAAAATCAGGAAAGTGCCGCGGAAACTTCACAAAAGCAATCCTCATCGCATAAGGGTCATCCATCCACTGTGATTTCCAAGAGTAAAAGCACCTCTTTTTTGAATGATAATTATAGTTTTGACAGGTTTGTTGTCGGTTCATGTAATCAGTTCGCCCATGCCGCATCCGTTGCTGTGGCCAAACAACCGGCTAAAAACTATAATCCTCTGTTCATTTATGGGGGATCCGGTCTGGGAAAAACACATTTACTAAATGCCATTGGTTTAATGGCCTCCGCAACCCATCCTCATATGAACATTATGTATGTTTCGGCGGAAGAATTCATGAATGAAATGGTTAATTCTATCCGATACGACAAAATGCCCAAATTTCGCGAGAAATACCGTAATATTAGTTGCTTATTAATGGATGATATTCATTTTCTTGCTGGAAAGGACAGAACACAGGAAGAATTTTTTCACACGTTTAACACCCTGAAGGATTCCGGCAAGCAGATTGTTGTCAGCAGTGATAAATTTCCAAAGGATATTCCTAACCTGGAAAGCAGACTTCGCTCCCGTTTTGAATGGGGATTGATTGCCGATATTCAACCACCTGAAATAGAAACAAAAATTGCCATTATCGAGAAAAAGATACAAGAAAATAATATAGAACTACCCAATAATGTCATTCATTATATAGCATCACACGTAGAATCCAATATTCGTGAGTTGGAAGGCTTCCTGGTAAGAATTGGCGCTTATTCATCACTGACCGGCCGTGAAATCGATCTGGATCTGGTGAAGGAAGTTTTAAACAACCTTGTTCATCAGAATACAAAAGGTGAACTCTCTATCGAAGAAATTATGAAAGTTATTTCCGGTAAACTCAATGTAAAAATATCAGACATCAAGGCGCATAATAAAAATAAAAATGCTGTTTTTGCTCGTCAAATTGCCATGTATCTGGCTAGAAAACTTACAAATTATTCTTTTCCGGATATCGGTCAAAAGATCGGGGGACGTGACCATTCCACCGTCATTTACGCCAATAATAAGATATTAAATGGAATTAAATCTGATGCAAAAATAAAAACATTAATCCAGGAAATAGAGGATATTTTAACTAACAAATAATAAACTTTTTTATATAGAATATATCAACATATAAAGATTAATTAATATATTAAATTAATTAAGAAAAAGATAATTATCAACATATCAACAGGTATTACTAATAATACTAATTAAGAATATATAATATAATAAAATAAGAATAATTATGACAAGGAGGCAGTATGGAATTTAAAATAATCAGAGACACCTTTCTTGACGGTATTCAGAAAACTTTAGGTATTGTTGAGAAGAAAACAACCATACCTATTTTAAATAATATTCTTTTAAAAGCCGATGCTAATAAAATTAAAATCATAGCAACAGACAGGGAAATCATTTTAATTTCTGATTATGATGCTGAAGTTCTTGAAAAAGGAGAAATTACGGTTTCGGCGAAAAAATTATATGAAATGATCAGAGAGATTCAGGGAGAAAACATTACATTTGTTCAAAAAAATAATATTGTCAAAATATCTGCGCAGCGGGCTTTCTATAAAATACCGGGGTTGCCGGCGGAGGATTTTCCAAGCATTACAGATGATCAGGATATGATGCTTCATAAATTAGAAGGCAGTATTATTAAAGATTTAATTAATAAAACATCATTTGCGATGGCGACGGATGAAACCCGAAAAAACTTGAATGGTGTTTTATTGGAAGAAGGAATGGATGGTGTGAACCATTTACTCAGAATGGTGGCGACAGACGGACATCGACTGGCTTTAGCAAAGAGTTTAACGCCGGGGCATTTTTTTAAAGCGGGAAAAGGAGTGATTATTCCCCGTAAAGGATTAATGGAAATTAAGAAAATTATTGATGAAAATGAAGATTTAAAAATCGGTTTGCACAAAAATATGTTTATTCTGCAAACAAAAAATACAATTTTGAAAGTCAGCCTGGTTGATGCCGATTATCCGGATTATAAAAAAGTTATTCCCGCTGAAAAGGGGATTATTGTGACTTTGGAAAGAGAATCTTTCCTGCATGCCTTAAGGCGAATGAGTGTTGTATCTTCTGAAAGATACGGTGGGGTCATTCTTTCTTTTACCAAAGGGAAATTGACGTTGAATTCCACAAATCTGGATGTTGGCGAAGCAACGGAGGAAATTGATATTGATTATGATGGGGAAGCCATTGATAGTGGATTTAATGTAAATTATTTAATTGATGCCATATCGGTGGTGAATAAAGAGAATATTGTTTTTGAAGTAGGCATGGGATTAAAACCTTCCATGATTAAACAGGCTGATGATGATAATTATTTATGCATCGTGATGCCCCTGAAAATATAGTTACGGAGAGGAAGTTGAAAGTTCAATATGACACATAAGTATGACGCTGATAGTATAAAAGTTCTGGAAGGTCTGGAAGCGGTACGCAAAAGACCGGCAATGTATATTGGGTCAACGGGTAAGGAAGGTCTCCATCATCTTGTTTATGAAGTGGTGGATAACAGTATTGATGAAGCGGCCGGTGGTTTCTGTGATACCATCACAGTAAAAATCAGAGTCGATAACAGTGTAGTGGTTGATGATAACGGCCGAGGCATTCCGATCGATATGCATAAAACGGAAGGCGTTTCTGCTGCGGAAGTGGTGATGACCAAGCTGCACGCCGGTGGAAAGTTTTCCAACGACTCCTATAAAATATCCGGTGGTCTTCATGGTGTTGGCGTGTCGGTTGTGAATGCCCTTTCCAAGACTTGTGAGTTGGAAGTAAGACGCGATGGTAATGCTTATATACAAACATACAAACGCGGTGTTCCTGATGGTCCACTGGAAAAGGTCGGTAAGACCAGGGGTAAGGGAACCAAAGTCACGTTTTTACCGGACGATGAAATCTTTGAAGAAACGGAATTCAGCTACGATATTATTGCCAACCGCCTGCGCGAACTGGCCTTCTTAAATTCAGGCGTTAAAATCATTCTGATTGATGAACGCGCCAACAAGCAAAATGAATTCTTTTACAAGGGCGGTATTGTTTCGTTTGTCGAATATATCAACCGTAATAAAAAAGTTCTGCACAAAAACCCGATTTATGTTTCCGGCGCCCGGGAAGACTGTTCGGTCGAAGTGGCTCTACAGTACAACGAAACCTATCTGGAAAATATTTTTTCCTTTGCCAACAGCATCAACACGACGGAAGGCGGCACGCATATGATCGGATTCCGTTCCGCCCTGACCCGTGTTTTTAATAATTACGCCACTAATAATAAACTCATCAAAGACGGCAAGGAATCGCTGCGCGGCGAAGATCTGCGGGAAGGGCTGGCCTGCGTCATCAGCGTCAAGGTGCGGAATCCGCAGTTCGAAGGTCAAACGAAAACCAAACTGGGTAATTCCGAAGTCCGGGGCCTCGTGGAAGGTATTATTTACGATAAGATCGGCAGTTATCTGGAAGAAAATCCCTCCGTCGCCAAACAGATTCTCAATAAATGCATGGAAGCGGCGCGTGCCCGGGAAGCGGCGAGACGTGCCCGGGAACTGACCCGCCGCAAAAGCGCCTTGGAAGTCGGCGCGCTTCCGGGGAAACTGGCCGATTGCCAGGAAAAGGATCCGGCCCTCAGCGAAATCTATCTGGTCGAGGGAGATTCCGCCGGCGGTTCCGCCAAGCAGGGAAGGGATAGAAAAAATCAGGCCATTCTGCCTCTTCGCGGTAAGGTGTTAAATGTCGAAAAAGCCCGCTTTGACAAAATGCTGCAAAATGAGGAAATCAAATTGATGGTCACGGCTCTGGGTACGGGGATCGGCACAGAGGATTACGACGTCAGCAAACTGCGCTATCACAAAGTCATCATTATGACGGATGCCGACGTGGACGGATCGCACATCCGCACGTTGCTTCTGACGTTCTTCTTCCGGCAGATGCGCGAGCTCATTGAACGGGGGCATCTGTACATTGCCCAGCCGCCGCTTTTTAAAGTGGTGGAAAAGAAGAATGAATTTTATATCCACAATGAAGAGCAGATGAAGAACTATATTCTGGAAAACGGAGTGGACAAGGTCAAGCTCGTCATGGGCGACGGCTCTCCGTTCCCGGTGACCGGTAATAAACTATTGACCCTGATTAAAAAAGTCATGCGTATCGAAGATCTGCTCGACCGTTTTGAAAAGGAAGGCAAGGATAGAAATTTGATTCGCATCCTGGCTGGCGATCCAACGTTGACCGATGAAAGTTTCAAGGCCGAAAAGCCGCTTGCTTCCATCGCCAAAAGAACAGGTATTGCCTTGGGCGATAGCTTTGCCGATTTTAACATTGAAGAGGACGAGGATCATGGTGGCTTTAAGGTGGTCTTCAATCTCAATAAAAATGGACAAACCGTTCCATCCTGTGTGACGCGGGAAGTTTTCCGAACACCGCAGTTCACGGATATCCGGTCGTTGCTTGATCAGGTATCCATTATGGGTGAAGCGCCTTACAGAGATGTCGGCGATGAATCGTCCGCACCGGTTGTCTTGGAGAGTTCCAAGGCGCTGGTGGATCATATCGTCAGCCTGGGAAAAAAAGGCCTGTCGGTGCAACGCTATAAAGGCCTTGGTGAAATGAATCCGGAGCAGCTTTGGGAAACGACCATGAATCCGGAAAAACGCACGCTCCTGCGGGTGGGCGTGGAAGACGCGGTGCTGGCCGATGAAATCTTCACCACGCTGATGGGCGATCAGGTCGAACCGCGACGTGATTTTATTTATCAAAATGCTCTGAATGTTTCCAATCTGGACATATAGGCAGAACGGGATTAGTACCTTAGAAAAAAATATGATTATTAACCGTGCCCTCTACATAAAGGCCGGTTTTCTTATAGAGAGGAAGGACTAACATGGATCGTGATATCCACCACAAGCAAACGCTGGTGAATATAGAAGATGAAATGAAAAAATCGTACATGGATTACGCCATGAGCGTCATCATCGGCCGCGCCATTCCCGATGTGCGCGACGGCCTCAAGCCGGTTCACCGCCGGATTTTGTATGCCATGTACGAAATGGGCAACCGCTATAACAAGCCTTACAAAAAATCCGCCCGTATTGTCGGTGATATCATGGGTAAATATCACCCGCACGGCGACGCGGCGATTTACGATACATTGGTGCGTATGGCGCAGGATTTCTCCCTGCGCTATATGCTGGTGGACGGACAGGGTAACTTCGGCTCCATTGACGGCGACCCGCCCGCGGCGATGCGTTATACGGAAAGCCGTCTGGCGCGCATATCCGATGAAGTGCTGGCCGACTTGGAAAAGGACACGGTTGATTTTGTTCCCAACTACGATGAATCGCTGACGGAGCCGTCCTTGCTCGCATCGCGGATTCCGCTTTTGCTGCTCAACGGCACGTCCGGTATTGCTGTCGGCATGGCGACCAATATTCCGCCGCACAATCTGAAGGAAGTGGTCAACGGCCTCATCGCCTGTATTAAAAATCCCGATATCACCATTGAACAGTTGATGCGTCATATTCCGGGGCCGGATTTTCCCACCGCCGGTTTCATCAACGGCCGTGAGGGGATTGTCGAGGCCTACAAAACCGGACGCGGCATTATCAAGACAAGAGCGAGAGCACTCATTGAAAAGAACGGCCGCACCGACAAGGAAACCATTGTCATCACGGAAATTCCCTATCTGGTCAACAAAGCCGCGTTGATTGAAAAAATATCGGAGCTGGTGCGCGACAAGAAAATTTCCGGCATAGCCGATCTGCGGGATGAGTCCGACCGCGACGGCATCCGCATCGTGATTGATTTGAAACGCGATGAAAACTCCGCCATCATTCTCAATCAGCTCTACAAGTTCACGCAGATGGAAAGCTCGTTCGGCATCATCATGCTGGCGATTTCCGACGGCCGTCCTCAGGTTTTCAATCTCAAGGAAGTCCTCGAAAAGTTCATCAGCTTCCGCCGCGACGTGGTCGTGCGCCGCACCCGGTTCGACCTGGCGCGCGCCAAGGAACGGGCGCACATTTTGGAAGGCCTGATTATCGCGCTCAACAATATCGACGCGATTATCAAAGTCATCAAGGCGTCTAAGACGCCGGCCGAGGCTTCCACGCAGTTATGCGCCAAGTTCAAACTGTCGGAAATCCAGGCCAAGGCCATTCTGGAGATGAGACTCCAGCGCCTGACCGGTCTAGAACGCGCGAAGATTGACGAAGAATACGCCGAGGTCACGAAACTCATCGCTTATCTGCAGGGAATTCTGGATGACCCGCAGAAAGTCCTGCAGGTGATTATTGACGAGCTCAATGAAATCAAGGAAAAATACGGCGACGAACGCCGCACGGAAATCGTTGCCAGTTCCGAAGACATCAATATCGAAGACATGATTGTCGAAGAGGATGTTGTCGTCACGATATCGCATGCCGGCTACATCAAGCGCAACGCCGTCAGCCTCTACAAGAGTCAGCACCGCGGGGGCCGTGGCAAGGTCGGCATGGGCACCAAGGAAGAGGATTTTGTCGAAAAAATCTTCATCGCTTCCACGCATAATTATCTGCTTATCTTTACCAGCGCCGGCAAGGTTTACTGGCTCAAGGTCTATCAGATTCCGCAGGCCGGACGCGCCGCCAAAGGCAAGGCCATTGTCAACCTGGTCAACCTGGCCCCCGGCGAAAAGGTCATGGCAACGCTACCGGTTCGCGAATTTGTGGAAGGCAAGTTTATTGTCATGGTGACCAAGAAAGGCACCATCAAGAAAACGGAACTCACCGCCTATGCCAATCCGCGCTCCGGAGGCATTATTGCCATTTCCATCGACGAAGGTGATGAACTCGTGGAAGTGCAGTTGACGATGGGCAATCAGGACGTCTTTATCGCGACCCGACAGGGCATGGCCATCCGCTTCAAGGAAGACGACGTGCGCGACATGGGCCGAACCGCCCGCGGCGTGCGCGGCATCAGTCTGGATGAAGGCGATGAAGTCATTGGCATGGATATCCCCGCCCAGAACACGTTCATGCTTACCGTTTCCGAAAACGGTTACGGCAAATGCACACCGGTGGATGAATATCGCGTCCAGTCGCGCGGCGGCAAAGGCACGATTAATCTGAAAACTGTCGAGAAAGTTGGCAACGTCTCCGGCGTTTTGCAGGTTGTCCCAGAAGACCACGTCATGCTCATCAGCAATGCCGGCAAGGTCATAAGGCTTAAGGTTCAGGAAATTCCCGTCAATCACCGCGTCACCCAGGGTGTCCGGCTGATTGAATTGGAACCCGAAGAAAAACTGGTCGGCGTCGCCCGCACCACATCGGATTCCGAAAGCCGCGACGATGGCAACGGAGATGATGAAACCGACGGCGCTGCTGAAGACAACGGAACAGCGGAAGAATAAAGTTTTTTGTCAACAGTCCACCGACCTATATGAACACTGTTGGATGAATTATACAATAATAGTAATTCGAGCTTATACATGTTAGAATTATAAATATGAGAACAGTAGAGAGCACAATAAAACAAGGTGATTGCTTAGACGTTTTATTGGATTATCCTGACAATTTTTTTGACCTTATTGTAACATCACCACCGTATGCAGATTGCAGAGCTAAAACGTACGGAGGTATAGCACCCGATTCCTATGTTGAATGGTTTCTTCCGCGAAGCGAACAATTTCTAAGAGTCCTGAAACCCACGGGAACATTTATTCTCAATATTAAAGAAAAAGTTGTTAATGGAGAACGACATACGTATGTCATTGAATTGATACTATCACTTAGGCAACAAGGATGGTTATGGACCGAAGAATTTGTCTGGCATAAAAAGAATTGTCATCCGGGGAAATGGCCCAATCGTTTTCGCGATGCATGGGAACGTTGTCTCCAATTCAACAAAACCCGTCAATTCCAAATGTATCAGGACACGGTAATGGTGCCCATGGGTGACTGGGCAAAGACACGATTGCGAAAACTTGGTTCTAATGATGTAATACGTTTTAATTCTCAAGTTGGCAGTGGCTTCGGGAAAAATATTGCAAATTGGGTGGGGCGAGACAAGGCGTATCCTTCAAACGTATTGCATCTGGCAACGGAGACAGGAAACAAGAATCACAGTGCCACATTTCCCCGTTCGCTTCCAGAATGGTTTATAAAACTTTTTACTCAAGAAGATGATTGGGTCTTAGATCCTTTTGTGGGTTGTGGGACAACATGCGAAGTGGCTCAGCTCCTTGGAAGAAATTCGGTCGGCATTGATGTTGTAGAACAATACGTTGCTAGTGCAAAAGAGAAAGTATCTGAAAAACAAATATTGCTGTGTGAAGAGAGAGCCCGCTATGATGCAAATCGAAAAAAATGAAATTATAAAGTTCATTGAACCTGGTATTCAAAATTTTCATAAGAGAAGATTGGAAAATCTTTCCGGTCTCAAACTGAATAAAATTCTTGTTAGAAAAAACCCCTATCTGTTTCGAGCCAAAAATCAAAACACTGCCCAAGATTTAGTCAAAACAATTCTTGATGCACATCTTTCTTCGCAAGAAGAAGGAATTTTTGGCGGTTTTCTTGAAGAGTTGGCGGTATTTATTTGCGGTAAAGTGTACGGAGGTAAAAAATCATCATCGGAGGGGATTGATCTCGAATTTTACAAAGACAATATCACCTTTATTGTTTCAATCAAATCCGGGCCGAATTGGGGTAACAGCCGTCAAATTGCTCGCATGAAAGATGATTTTAAACGTGCAAAGCGTATTCTTGGTACCAATACATCAGCCCTAAAGGTTATAGCTGTTAACGGATGTTGTTATGGAAAGGATAACAAACCCGATAAAGGTGATTATTTAAAACTATGCGGTCAAAGATTTTGGGAGTTTATATCGGGAGATGAAAACCTCTATACTGAAATCATTGAACCTTTAGGGTACAAAGCAAAAGAAAAGAATGAGGAATTTGCCGAAGAATATTCAAAAGTAATCAACAAATTTACTTTGGAATTTGCCATAGAATATTGCGATAAAAGCGGGTCGATTTTATGGAAAAAGCTTGTAAAATTTAATTCAGGCAAAGAATCAAAAAACTAAATGAGCCCCAATTGTTTTACTTGCAAGTTAATAAAAAGCACATTTTTTTATCAATCCTGCTTTATAAATCTGATTCTAGGGACATCCATGATAAGAATTGTCAAGAGGAAAACGGAGATTTCCCCTGACCAGACCGGATGCCACCAGCGGTTTATTATTAATCCCTTTTTCTCCTTCCGATCTTTTTCATTCTTTCCAGTGGGTC